>Ga0187846_10000590_pt1 | contig 20724 bp, 22 predicted proteins | sample TC_taG_FD_161473 | JGI IMG/M metagenome (GOLD analysis project Ga0187846, IMG submission 161473) | Biofilm microbial communities from the roof of an iron ore cave, State of Minas Gerais, Brazil - TC_06 Biofilm (v2) | ecosystem: Environmental > Terrestrial > Deep subsurface > Cave > Wall biofilm...
CTTGCAGGCTGTAGAGGAGCTGCGCACCCTGGTACCGCCAGGAGCCACGATGGCAGAATTTGCCCTGCGCTGGATCTTGATGTTTCCTGAGGTGACGAGCACTATCGCGGGAGCCAAGAATCCACAGCAGGTTAAGGATAACGTACAGGCTGTATCGCTACCTCCGCTCAGTGATGAGACGATGCGCCGCGTGCGCGAGGTCTATGATAAGTATATACGCGCTCAGGTTCACCAGCGGTGGTAGAGGAGAAGGCATCGAAAGCACTATATTGCGTGCGCAATATAGTGTATAATGCTGATAAGTCAGGTCGATAAGTGGCTCAGGGAATATTTATTGTTTGGGATTGAAGTGCCAAAGAAGATCAGGGAACTCAAGGCGATGCTGCGTAAGGCAGGGTTCTCCTCTCGCCCTGGTAAGGGAAGTCATACATTTTGGGTACATCCGGCATTGACTGACAGGATTACGATCTCAGGTGCGGATGGTGACGATGCTCAACGCTATCAGGAAGCTGAGGTACGGAACATTCTGAGAAAGTTACGCGAGGCGCAAGGTGAATGAGCAATACAAACACTATTCCATGTTGATTCAATGGGATGCAGATGACCAGATATACGTGGTCACAGTTCCAGAGCTTCCCGGATGTATGACACATGGTAGGACATATGAGGAAGCTGTCCGGCAAGGGCAGGATGCCATTGCTACCTGGATTGATGGAAGCAGAGAGCTGGGATTGCCAGTACCTGAACCCAGGATATTGAAGACAGCGTGATTTCGTGTGTTGGCTCAATGCCAGACGAGGGACAAGGTGGGTGAGCAGTACGAGCACTACTCGATGATTATTCAGTGGAGCGACGAAGATAACGCTTACATAGTCACTGTGCCTGAACTTCCTGGATGTATGACACACGGAAGGACATATGAGGAAGCCGTTCGGCAAGGGCAGGATGCGATTGATAGCTGGGTTATGGTTGCCAAAGAGTTGGGACGACCTGTTCCCCCACCTAGAAAAATGAAGACAGCGTGATTTTGTTTGTGGTCATCAAGCTACGCGAGGCGCAAGGTGCCATCCTGGACACTCACCTTTTCTCTCAGAACGGAGCAGATCATGGCAGGCGAGCTTTTAACCACTCCTGATGCCGGAGGGGCAAGACAACCCCCACGCGAAGCACACCGGCTCACCTGGAGCGCGCGGGTGCGGCAGGCTATGCAGGTAGCGCGTCAATTCCTGTGGGGCTTTTTCTACTTTGAGATGTTCCATGATCTGCAAAAAGAAAAGGCCCGCTACGGCGACGCCGTGAACCTGGTCATTCTCGGCGAGCTGCTAGGACTTCCGCTCATGAACTCGGTTATTACCTTGCGTTTATTACCCTATCTCCTACCTGAATTGGATAGCTGGAAGTATCGCCAGCTCTCCGAAGCGGATATAATTGAAGAGGCGCCGGAGATTCATTAGCGTCCGATGGCTCAAGCAGCAGAAACATGCAGCTCTTGCTCAATCGCGCGTTTTAGCTCGTCATAACCGGCATTTCCGGCGACCACACGACGGCCATTGACGACGATGGAAAAACCTGATGAGAGGCGGTGACGCAGCGAGAGCCACAGACCACGCAGCGAGGTTGTGCTGACCGCCAGTGGAATGACCATGCCGCCATACTCTTGTAGCAGGCGGGTATAGAGTTCGGCAGCGCGCTGGTTGGTCTCCACCACCTCCGGCGGATAATCGCGCATCTGATCGGCATCCAGATTGATGCCACAGGCACCCATCGTATCCATTGTACAGCAGCTCGCGCACATATTGAACAAGGTAGGCAGGAGGCCCACCATCTCGACCCTGATTTGCTGTTGTAGTGCTTGATTATTCATGGAGCAACTCCCTATGCTTTCAGGTTACATTATCCCTATACTGATTGCGCTCTCCATATTGCTTGTCGCCTGGTATTTTATCGGGATGTGGTTTAACCGCCGGCGAGGCATACAGCTGGCACGCTCTCTGCGTGACCGGCTGAAAGCTCTGGGCGCACAGGAGCTGAAGGGCCGGTGGTTAAACGCCTCGATCTTTCAATTTGTCGCCCGGCGCGCGGCTTCACCGATCGGGAAGCTGGCCGCCATCATTGTGCTGGAGTCGCGGGAACTCGCGTTGATCTGGCTGTTCAATCTGCTGCGAGGCCGGCGCGATCTGCTTGTTTTGCGCATGGACCTGCGCTCAACACCAAGGGCGGGCCTGGAGCTAGAAGCCCATCCCAGGCAAATAAAGCCAGAACGCGAGGTCCGGCGCCGCATTGCCGATAGCGACTGGGAACAGGCAACGGTAGGCGACTATATGATTTATCACCAACATGACGCTGCTTATCTAAAAGAGACGCTGGCACCATTGCTGGAAGAGTGGCAGCCCTACCTGCGACGTCTCTCCATCAGCACTTCATCGCCACATCTCTTGCTCAGCTTTTCGCCTGCACCTCCTGTTCTGGAGACTGAGGCACGCTTTAGCGCCGTGCAAAAACTCGCCGAAGCCATCCTGAAACGCCAGGGCACGATCAGATGAGGGCCCCACGATGAATCAGAGTTGGGTGCGATAATGCAGATTAACTTTTTCATGCGGACATCATAACACCCAGCGAGGGCCGATGATGAACATTACCAATCAAGATCGGCAATGTTTTGTCATGCTGAGCCCATTCGCTTCGCTCAGGGTAAACTCCGCGAAGGATCTGTCGCAATGGGCACCGAGATGCTTCGCTTCGCTCAGCATGACAAGACCGGTCTTGGTCGTTAAACTTCATTATACGCGATGGGCGCGATAAATCGGGCCCCTACGGATGGCCGGGTTAGTTTGTTAATGTGCATAATCGGGGCCCAACGAATGGCCGGGGTTGTTTGTTAATGTGCATAATCGGCGGTGGGCGCGATAAATCGGGCCCCTACTAATGGCAGGCCACTCCGCGCAAGGCCTCCAGCAGCGCCTGGCGTTGCTCTTCCTGCTCTGGCCCGCTGAATTCTAGCGCCAGCGTGCGCCTGGTTACATCACAATAGAGCACAACTTCGAGGATATCCCCCTGGTTGCGGCTGACCCAGCTTTTTTGCCGGCGCGGGTGCAGGCAATAGTACGCCTGATGATTGTCTATCACAATTTGACAGGCAGAATCACTGTAACGGACTGAATTTAGCCAGCGCTCAACCTCGCCCTGACCGACACGCAATGCCAGCTCTATTTTACCGCCCGGCTGTCCGCTATGCAAGAGATAGCTGGCGCGGCCATTCGTCACCCAGCGAATATCTCTGATCTGGGTGCTGTTATCTACCTCGGCGGGGTGCAGGCCGGTAAAGAGCTGCCAGCCGTCGGGGAGACTTAAGATCAAAAAATTGGTTGACCCAAGCACATAGTTCCCTGCTGCTACTAAATGCCGGTTCATAGATCGCTCCAGTAGGCTGGCTCGTAGCTGAACAGATCAATGGTCGTCATCTGAATCATTTCCAGCCCAACCACCTCGCCGTCATACAGCGGGATGAATCCATGCACCAGCTCGCCCAGATCGCTCTTAATGGTCTGCATATACCCCAGTTGCTCCTGGTACTTATTCTGCAAGTAGGTCTCATCAGGATTATTGCTGACGATCTCCGGCGGGAGCACCTGGTTGACCAGCACTCCACCCACCGGGATATGATATTCACCCACCATGCCGATAAAGCGCTTGACGACAGAGATGGGCAGAGCCAGCGGTAGCGTCACGAAGAAGAACGCCGTTTGCTGCGGGTCAATCAGCAGTTCCTTCACCTCCAAGAAACGCTCGTTCATGCTGATAAGATCAGCCATCAGAGGGTCTTTCTTGACCTCTTCCATCATCCGTTCCTTGCGGAAAGAAAGCTGCACACGCAATGAAAGCGCCTTTTTGCGACTTTCAATCATACGGCCAAGCCAGAGGCCATAAATCTTACTGAGGCCAATCAATCTTACTGCGTTGGCGACCGCTGCCGTATCAAAGATGATGGTGTCGTAGTTGCCACGCTCGCCCAGCATGATGTCCATCATCTTATCGAACATGGCACTCTCTTCAAACGCCGGGTTGGTCGCGGCAATATCTACAAACGGCCTGGCATCAATAGGAATATCTGCCCATTTCAGGAATTCGCGCACACGCAGCCCAATGTTCTCTCGATAGCGGGCGACAACCTCCTGGGTCTCAACCTCGACCGCGAAGAGATTGGAGATACCCTCCACAGGCAGTACAGCGCCACCAGAGAGCGCTTGCCCAAAGACGCTACTGAGCGAATGTACTGGATTCAACGATGCCAGCAAAGTGAGCTTGCCCTGCCTGGCAAACTGGATGGCGATCCCCGCCGCGGCAATGGTCTTGCCGACACCGCCTTTGCCGCCCGTAAAGATAAAGCGCAGTCCTGGTTTTTCGTTCAGCACCTGCAAGAGTGTCTGCATGATGGCTACTCACCTTTCAGGTTAATGCGAAGAGAGAAAGCAGCAAAAAATGGCTCACATCTTCCATGCATAGCGCCGCCAGCGGACGCCGTCGCGCCCTTACACACGCTGCTGGGTCGCCTCGCCCATCAGATAGCGGGCAACTTCTTGAAGCATTTCCAGCCCTTTTGGTTCGCGCGGGAACATGGGCACGGTCGCCACAACCGCATTACCGAACTGCTGGTGAATCTGCCGGACATAGTGCTGCTGCATCTCAATGCGCTTGCGGGTGAAATTGCTCAGCCCAGGCGCATCCAGCATCTCCACCGGATAGACCTGATTGACCACCAGGCCGGAAAGGGTAATACCCAGTTCTCTGAACATATGGAGTGCCCGCTCGGTATCGAGGATCGCCATGCGCTCTGGAATCAATACCATGAAGAAAGCCGTACGCTGGCGGTCGGTAATCATATCGGTGAAGATTTTAATCTTCGTTCGAATGCCGCTCAGCTCTTTCAGGACCAGATCTTCTGTTGCCTTTGTTCCCTTCAGCGAGGCTGCCACCGCCTCGTATTCGGCTACCTTGGTGCGCGCTTCGGTGATTTTATCTACCCAACGCGAAAGGATATCGGCCATTGCCACCATGCGCACGCCATGTCCAAAGGGGGGCATATCAAAGATGTAGAGATCGAAGTTGCGCTGTGCGACCAACTCGGCCATCGCGTCGTAGGTCGCCGATTCATACATTGCAGGCTCGGCAGATGTCGAATCAATATATTCATCGATCTCTTTAGGCACGGCATCCAGCCCATACATCTCCATAATTTTCTTTTTGACCTGGGCCTGGTAATCAGCGACGCGCCGGTCGGCATCAATTTCGACGACATGAAGCCTGGGCAGAAGCTCCACGTCCCCCTTGCCGTAAAAGTCGCGCTCAAAAATATCTGAGAGCGACGCCTGGGGGTCAGTGCTGAAGCAGAGGGTCTGTTTGCTCTCGTTCACCGCCATATGAAATGCCAGGCTGGCGCTGGATGTTGTCTTGCCCAGCCCGCCTTTGCCGGCAAAAATGACGATCTCTGGTACACCATGTTGCCGGAAAAACGTGCTCAGCCCCTCAGCCCCAATCAGCTCAGCCATGACAAACTCCTGACCAGTGTTTATTTGCCGGGTTGGCTTTCCATCTTGTAGGGGACGGCGGGCGACCATAAAGGCCCACCCCGCCACCCCTCATCACCCTCGCCCCTACGGGACGGGGATTTCTCTCCTGCAAGGATGGAGAGCCGCCGGGTTTAGAAGATAGCATCCGTGAAATCGCGCTCACGGAAGACCCGCTGCTTCCAGGTCTCCACGTTGGGCACGGCATAGGGCAAGAGTTGCAGGGAATAATAGGGGGGCAGCACCGGGATGCCCAGCATGTCCCCCAGCGTGATGAACATGAAGAGATGCTCCATATACATGCGCGTGCGCAGCGTGGCCGTCACCTGGCCATGTGACGCCATACCATAGAGCACCCCTTTGAGCATAGTGCGCCATCCCCCTTTTTGGGACGAGCGGGCCGCTTCCTCAGGGTGTTCTTGAGCGCGGCCCTTTTCATCTTCAGGCACAGCAGTCTTTCTCCTTAGCCCGGGCTGGCGGATCGCCAGCCCGAGATATACCCAACGCGCTACGTGGCCGGCGGCTCATGAACCAGCTGGCGACTGAGCCACAACCGGAGCCTCAGGCGCCGTCGGACGTGACCGCAGGTAAGATTGCAAGACGAGCCAGGCCATTCGCAGGCCCAGGATGAACAAGACAATACCCACGACAAAGAAAATGCCGTTGAACACAAGGGCCACCTGAGTTGCCGCTGGACTGAGCTTGCCACTCAGCGGTGTGCCCGGCGTGGTCGAGACCATTGGCTTGCCCAGAAGCACCGCATTCAGGAAGTAGTACGCCTCGAAGCCGATGGCTGCCAGCGTGGTGATGGTCATGAACACGGCAGGAATCAACGTATACAGGCTAGGGGCGCGGGTACGTGCCAGGTGGATACTGATAAGCCAGAGCGCCATCGCAGCCATCAACTGGTTGGACCCACCGAAGTAGAGCCAGAGATTCCACCAGCTTCCGGTGATAGCAAAGGCGAATGGAATGAGCAGGCCCACGAAAGTGGCAACTTGCTTCTGGCCCAGGATGCGGAAAGTACCCTCACCAGCCATCTCCGCCGAGACCAAGCGCCAAAAGCGCGTGACCAGCGTCTGTACAGTGAGGGCAAACAGAATGAGGGCAACGCCAAAGTAGACGTGCAGGAAGCCCGAAGCCGCAGCGCCGCCGAGGAACGGGCTGGTCAAGGTCACCGAGCCAGTCACCCACGCTGTTACATTTGTCAAGTTGCCGGCATTGACAACGACCACGTAGGCAGCCAGCGAAGCCAGCGCCAGCAACCCTTCCGAGAGCATGGCTCCAGCACCGATGGGATGCGCGTCAGTCTCAACATCAAGCTGCTTGGACGTGCTGGAACTACCCACCAGGCTATGCCAGCCGGAGATGGCCCCGCAGGCAATGGCGACAAACAGAATCGGCCAGAGGGGGCCAAGACCGGTGGCATACCAGCCAACCCATGCCGGTTGATGAATGTATACGTGAGTCAATGGCGAGATCAGAGCGCCCACCAGGATCAGAATGATTGCCAGGAACGTGGGGAAGAAGGACACGTAGTTAATTGGCTGGATGAACCTGGGCAACGGCAAAATGGAGCCGAGATAGAGCACAACGCAGCAGACCAGTGCCCAGAACGGAATCGCCCAGACGCCCAGCGAGGCGGTGAAGCTTACCGGGATTGGCAGGTAGTTCCCGGCAACGATACTGAGCACCAGCAACGCCAGTGAGATCAACGTGACCAGGCCAATGTTCATCTTTGCCCGAGTAGAGCAGTTGTCCCGCAATGACACCTGTGATAATTATCCCCAGCGTGGCAACCGGAGTGCCAGGGAAATTTTTCCAGAACAATGCGATCAGGAAGATGAAGACTGCCGAGACAACGAGCAAGTAAATGAGGATAAAACCAAGGAGCGTATTGCGGCCACCAGCCCCAGTGAACTCGTAGCTGATTGGTCCGAAGGAGCGCCCCTGATTACGGACGGAGACCATAATCGAGCCATAATCTTGCAGCCAGCCGATGAAGAAGTTGCCAACCACAATCCAGAGCAGCGCGGGGAGCCAGCCAAACTGAATGGCAATGAAAGGACCAAGGACAGGACCAAGCGCAGCAACGCTTTTGAACTGATAGCCCCAGAGAACATACTTGCTGACGGGAAAATACTCGACCCCGTCAGTGTACATATGGGCGGGTGTGGTACGATGGCGGTCAGGCTTCCAGACCGTGCGGTCATACCACTTCCCATATACCCGGTACGCAATAAAATAACTGATCAGCGCCAGTAGAACAAACCAGAATGGTGACGACATGAGTGCATTCCTCCTAAATATGAATTTGTGAACCATCATATGCCGGCTATCGTGTATAGCCAGCAGAGCATACACCGTCACGCTACATCGATTGTTATTGTGCTAATTGCGCCCTGGCACGGGCAATCCTATGTGGTGCATGAAACTGCACATCCTCGGAGTAAAGAAAGCAAGGAAAGAAGCGCATAGGTAACACCGTGCCTGCTACCCTAATTTAATGATACCATACAGAAGGCTTCTATACAAGACTTCTGGATGTCGCTGGCGGCGATTCGTCGCTATTCGGTGCGCTCATTCACACACCAGCCTCCCACTCCCCAGCTCCCATATCTTTCCGCCAAATTTCTGTATAAACCACCGGTCATGCGAAACTGCAATTACAGGTCCCGGGAATGCCAGTATTGCAGTCTCAAACGCTTCCAGAACATCCAGGCTAACATAATTCGTTGGCTCATCAAGCAACAGCACATTTGGACCCTCAGCCATCAACCTGGCAATCTCTAGCTTCCTTCTCTGGCCAATACTCAATTGCCCGACTTTTTTATGCATATCCTCATGGCGGAACAGGCCGTAGCCTATCAGCCGTCCTACAAATTCGCCCTCGTATCCCACCTGGCCATATCTATAGGTTTCTATCACTGTCTTATCGAGATCCAGTTGAGGATCTTGCGGCAGGTAACCTAGATGGACATTATCTACAAGGCTTACTTCTCCCTTATCTGGCTTCTCTAGGCCCATAATGATCTTCAGGAGGGTCGTCTTCCCAGTCCCATTGGGGCCTAAGAGCAGTATGCGGGCACCAGAAGCGATGGTAAAACTCACATCGTTGAGTATACAGGTATCGCCCCAGCATTTGGTGAGATGAGCGGCGTTGATCACGAGCTGAGATTGCAGCGGCTCGACATTGAAGAACGAATTGACCTGCATCAGTTTGGGAGGTTTAGGTACGGGGTCTGCCTCGATACGACGCAGTTGTTCCCCGGCTGCGCGCACGCCACGGGAAATGGTGTTCTGCACGCGCCCGCCAAAAAAGTTGTAGGCAGCTTTATCGTTATCAGCTGCTGGCCGGTTATGACCCACGTTACGGGCTGTCTCGCGAATGCGCTTACGCAGTTGCTTGATTTCTTCCTGCTGCCGCTCGTAATCCTCCTCCCATTTTGCGCGTTCTGTTGCCTTTGCCCGCATATAAGCGTCGTAGTTACCCTCGTACTTCTTCAAATGATGGGAATACTCATCGATCTCGAAAATCTGATTGACGGCACGATTAAGAAACTGCCTGTCGTGCGATACGAGCAGAATCGCGCCCTTGTAACTGGAAAGATATGACTCAAGCCATTCCAGGCTGGCGAAATCAAGGTGATTGGTTGGTTCATCCAGTAAGAGCAGATCAGGTGAGCGCAGGAGCAGTATAGCAAGACCGACGCGAGTCTTCTCACCGCCTGAGAGCGTTTGCATCTCGCGGTCGCGCGGAAGGTAAGAGATACGCAGGCCATCGAGGATGCTATCTATTTTGTAGTCCAGGTCATAGCCGCCTAGATCCTGGAATCTGGTAGATACCAGGTCATATTCCTCGATCAACCCTGTCAGCCGGTCGCCCCTGGCAGTGCTCATGACGGCTTCGAGTTCGCGCATGCGTTCTTCCAACTGACGCAGATTGCCTAGAGACTCTAAGATCAAATCTTGCATGGTACGGCCGTAGAATTCAGGTGTCGCCTGTGGCAGGTAGCCGATTTCGGTTGATGGAGCGAAGTCGAGGGAGCCGGAGTCGATTGATTGTTGCCCAACAAGGATGTTCAGCAGCGTAGTTTTGCCGACACCGTTGGAGCCGACAATGCCCACGCGGTCGTTGGGATTGACGACAAAGGATATATCGTCGAGGACGGTGATTGCACCGTACGATTTAGAGAGATGTACTACATTTAGCATAGTTAACCTGCATCAAGTCTTTGCGCAGGACGTATCAGGTACCCGTCAGGGTGACGCACCCAGAACAACCGTTGTTTCCAGGGATAATTGGCCAGTGGGCGGACAATCTCTGCTTGTGCCTGTTCAGCCTGGCGGTAGACGGCATCTACATCGTCAACAATCAGAACGATTTCAACACCGCTGCCTCGCTGTCCCGGAGGAGGAAGTCGCGGTCGTTCAATCTCCCAATATGGTGCTAGCTCGCTACCCAACTGAATGGACGTCTCACCTCGTCGCAACTCGGCGTACTCATTTTCCTCAAGGACGATTGCCTGAAATCCAAGCACCTCCTCAAACCAGGTAATTGAGTGCTTAAGGTCGCTTACGCAAAGCTCTACATAGCTCGTTTTAGTCATGGCCCAACTATACCTTTCAGGGTGATATACAAGTCCTTTTTCCCCGCCCGCCCACCCGAGAAGAAGAGTGGGTGCGAGGACTCCTCGCGCTCCGGTTAAGGGCTGCCGCCCTTAACAATCCCGCTTCTCCCGACTTGTACATCGCCCTATAGACCTTTCTTTATGCTTGCTGTCTCGACATCACTGCGTTATACTATCATAAAAGAACACAGAATGCAGATACCTGGCAGGAGAACTTTGCAGCATCCATTCAGGCCATTGTAAGGTAGTAAGTATAAAACGCAAGCCGGGTGTCAGGGAGAGTCACTACACTACGAAAATATAATGGAAAGAGTGTCAGATGTGTATGATGCTGTTATCCATCGATAAACATTATTTAGGAGAGTGAGAAGTGAGGATGCCATTATTTCGCAGGATGAAACGCCGGGGAGTACTCTTCTCAGTACTACTTTTGTCCTCGCTCCTTCTTGTAGCTTGTGGTGAAAATTCCCCCTCCATATTGAATCCATCGGGGCCTGTTGCGGCTAAAGAAGCGGGCCTGTTCTGGTTCATCCTGGTCGTCGCTACGATTATTTTTGTGGTGGTTGAGAGCGTGTTGATCTATTCGATCGTGCGCTTCCGTGAACGCCCGAACGCGGCTGCGCCCAGGCAGATCCATGGGAATAACACCGTTGAACTCATCTGGACGATTGCCCCTTCTCTATTCCTGTTCGCGGTCCTCATCGGAACCATCTATACAATGTTTAATTTGAGGGATGTGTCAGGGACTGGACGCCCTGTTCAGGTGACAGTTATTGGGCATCAATGGTGGTGGGAGTTCGACTATGTAAACGAAGGAATTGTCACTGCCGATGAATTGCATATCCCTGTTGACACGGTCATAAACGCCAGCCTCCAATCGACCAACGTCATTCACAGTTTCTGGGTTCCGCAACTCTTTGGTAAGACGGATGTTGTCCCCGGGCATAACAACACAACGGTGTTTCTGGCGGATAATACAGGCACGTACCGCGGATTGTGTACGGAATTTTGTGGCTTGCAGCACGCGCATATGGATTTTAATGTAATTGTCCAGTCGCAAGATGACTATAATGCCTGGGTAACTGCGCAGCAACAGGCTGCGGCGGCGAAGCCCACTGACCCCAATGCATTAGCAGGCCAGAATCTCTTTCTAACGTCGGGTGGATGCCAGGGCTGCCACGGCATTGTGGGCGTCAACCTGAAGAGTTACAATGATCCCAAGGCCAATTTACTCATTGGGCCGAATCTGACGCACTTTGGCAGCCGCACCTGGATCGCAGGAGGTGTGCTGATGTGGGACCCGGCGTCGTGTGTGGTAGTCGCTGGACCTGATGGAAAGCCTAAAATACAGAATCAAGACGCATGCGGCCTTTATCAATGGCTGCATGACCCGCAAGGTGTCAAACCCGGCAGCGATATGGTTATCCGGCCACTCTCGGATACTGAGATTGCTCAATTGATAGCGTACCTGGAGACTCTTACATAGGCGAGGTTATTAACCTGCGGGTGCGATAATATTTTTTAACTTTTTAATCGGGATATTCGGAACAGCTACCGAGGGCCGATAATGACTATTTACACAATAATCTGGATATCGGGAAAGCCAGCGAAGGCCGATAAATCTGCGATGGGCACGATAAATCGGCCCCTACAGTTGGCTGGATTAATTTGTTCATCTGCATAATTGGGCCCCTACGGATGACCGGATTAGTTTGTGAATGTGCATAATCGGCTGTGGGCGCGATAAATCGGGCCCCTACGGGTGACCGGAATAATATGTTAATATATATAATCGGGCTTCGGGCGCGATAAATCGGGCCCCTACGGGGGGCTGGATATCGGAGGAATTGCATATGGCAAGCCGTACTATTGCTGAAGGCGTAGTTGTTGCACGTCGCAAGCGCTTTAGCGAAACCTACATCGGCCAGTGGATCATGACGACCGACCATAAGAAGATCGGAGTCATGTATATTGTGACAGGCTTCTTCTTCTTTCTGCTCGGCGGTGCAGAGGCCTTGCTCATCCGCACACAACTGGCAGTACCAAATGGAAAAGTGCTGTCCCCTGAAGCCTATAACCAGATCTTTACCATGCATGGCGTCACGATGATTTTCTTGTTCGTTATGCCGATGCTCAGTGGTATTGGCAACTACGTTGTGCCATTGATGATCGGTGCGCGTGATATGGCATTCCCCCGCATGAATGCGTTTGGATACTGGGTTGTGCTCTTTGGAGGACTTTTCTTGAGTTCGAGCTTCCTGTTCGGAGCTGCTCCGAATGACGGCTGGTTTGCCTATGCACCGCTCACCGAGCTGACCAAAGATTGTGGTGTTACGGCTGTTTACTGCACTCCCGGCCCAAACATGGACTTCTGGGCACTTGGTATCTTGATGCTCGGTATCTCGTCGATTGCCGCCTCGCTCAACTTCGTGGTGACCATACTCAGACTTCGCGCTCCAGGCATGACCATTAACCGTATGCCTTTGTTCGTATGGATGACCCTGATTACCGCTTTCCTGCTGCTGTTCGCTCTTCCCAGCGTAACGGCTGCGAGTATTCTCTTGCTGCTGGATCGTCATCTTGGGACGCACTTCTTCCAGGCTGGCGCAGGCGGAGACCCGTTGCTGTGGCAGCACCTTTTCTGGTCGTTTGGCCACCCGGAGGTGTACATACTCATCTTGCCTGCCTTTGGCATCATTTCGGAGGTATTGCCGGTCTTCTCGCGCAAACCTATTTTCGGCTATACCTTTATTGCCTGGTCTGGTGTCGCCATTGGCTTTCTGAGCTTTACGGTGTGGGCGCATCATATGTTTGCCGTTGGTCTGCCGCTCGTTGCACAGGCATTCTTCGCTACCAGCACCACGCTCATAGCAATTCCAACAGCGGTGAAGATATTTAACTGGATTGCAACGGTCTACGGTGGCAAAGTCAGCTTTAAGACTCCAATGCTTTTTGCCCTGGGCTTTATCGCCATGTTCTTGATCGGCGGATTGAATGGCGCCGCGCTGGCTGTAGTGCCATTTGACTACCAGGTGACAGATACTTACTTTGTGGTTTCACACCTGCATTATGTGCTCTTCGGTGGTACTGTATTTGGGGTCTTCGCGGGCATCTTCTACTGGTTCCCTAAGGTGACGGGTAAGCTGCTGAACGAGCGATTGGGACAGGTGCAATTCTGGCTGATGCTGATTGGCGTGAATCTGACCTTCTTCCCCATGCATATCCTGGGACTACTGGGCATGCCGCGCCGCATCTACACCTATCCCGGTAATCTTGGATGGAATGACTTGAACCTCCTGGTCACAATTGGCGCCTTTACTATTGCCATTGCGATCATGGTATTCCTCTGGAACTTCGTTACCACGCTGCGCAGTGGTCAGGCAGCAGGCACCGATCCATGGGATGCCTATACGCTGGAGTGGGATACAGATTCTCCGCCAAAACCGTACAACTTCCGCGAAATTCCAACTGTGCGCAGTCGCCGCCCATTCTTCGATAAAAAGAACCCGGAGACCGCAGACTGGAAGACTGCAACGCACTAAATAATGTACCTGCACCGGTATTAATGCAGATTAACAATTTATGCGGGATATCGGAACAACCATGGCCGATGATGATTTGTAACAACCAAGATCGGTAAAGGTTTGTCATCCTTCGCTTCGCTCACGATCTGGCTCGATGGGCAACGAGATGCTTCGCTGCGCTCAGCATGACAGTATCGACTTTTGTCGTTAAAGTTCATCATCGGCGGTGGGCGCGATAATGCTTTTTAACTTTTTCATCTGGATAGCAGAAAATCCAGCGAGGGCCGATAAATCGGCCCCTACAGATGGCTGGATTAATTTGTTAATCTGCATAATCGGGCCCATACGGATGGCCGGATGATCGTGTCAATGTGCATAAATACGAGGGTCAGGAAAGAGAAAGATTGTGATTGAGGAGCAGGGACAGGGCAGACAATTATCTAAGAAACAAAGGGCTGCAAAAGAAGTTAAGGAACAGGCTATTAACTCGAAGAGAAGTTTCTGGCCATTTGCGCTGGCCTTAGCGCTTTCCTTTATGTTGCTGGGGGTAGTTGTGCATCCAATAATCTTCTGGATAGGCCTGGTGCTGGTAGCCGGTGCAATGATCGGTTGGGGACTTGAACGTCGTTGATGTGCAGCGCAATGAGCTGTAACGGTTCACTGCGCACTAGTGATAGGGAGTAGTGATATGAGCGTTGCTCATCCTGAGCAAACCACAATGTCAGAGGAGCACGGAGAATCCGGAGGACGAGGGATTAACTGGTGGGGCATGATCTTTTTCATCACCTCAGAAGCGTTGATCTTCGCAAATATCATAGCTGCTTTCCTCTACCTGGAAATCCGCAATGGTTCCTGGCAGGTGCCTACTGAACTTCTGGTGCCATTGATTAATACGTGTATTCTGCTTGGGAGCAGCTTTCCTATACATTATCTTGCAGGTCGCGGTATTGCCAGGGGCAACCAGCGAAATCTCAAGCTTGGACTCTTCTTAACCATCCTCATGGGAGCCATATTCCTTGGAGGGCAGCTCTACGAGTATTCTGGCTTGTTCGGTAATAACTTTACCCCGCAGGCCAGCGTCTTCGCCGGGTCTTTCTTCACTTTGACTGGCTTCCACGGTTTGCATGTGACTATAGGTTTGATTTTCTTATTCATCGTTTTGCTGCGCGCGCTACACGGCGATTTCACGGCGAAGAAGCACTGGGGAGTTCAGGCCGGTGAGATGTACTGGCATTTTGTAGACGGTGTGTGGGTGGTGGTGTTTAGTACGGTCTACTTGCTGCCGCTGATTCGAGGGTAGGAAGTTTTAGCCGGGGCGCGATAAAGGGTGTTAACAAAAAAATCATCAGAATAGCGGAATATCCAGGAAGGGCCGATAAATCGGCGGTGGCCGCGATAAATCGGGCCCTACGGATGGCCGGGTTATTTCGTTACTGTGCATTACCGGCGCCCCCACGCCCCCAAAATCACGTGTATAATATGCTCATCTCCATAATCGGGCCCCTACGGAGACGTCCTCACAAATATCAAAGATTAATCACACATTCCTCATAAATATCACAAATTGATCACAAAAATATGATAGAATTGAAAGTGTGGGAATGGTTATGATCGGTGGACGATATAAGCGTTCTGTGCTACGGTACAGAAAGGACGACGAGCGGTGAAAGATATCATACCAGGCAACGAACCCGCCGTGGCGGTCCGGCGAGATGGTCCGCATCAACCGAAGAAACGTGGAATCAGCCGTTGTTCGATTTGCATGCGCCGTACCTGGTTTAGCGCCATCCCTCTGATGGAGCCAGAAGGAGTACCCGAACCACGTCAGGGGTGGACGCTATGTAAACGCTGTCACCAGGCGCTCCTGGTTCAAATGCGCCGCTCTCCCATTCACTCGCCTTTACGTCTCCGTATCGCTATGGGGCTGGTTGCCGCAGAACGATCGCCGCACGCATATGCTCCTTCACGTACGCCGCTTAGCGACCGCTCGTGGATTATCATCATCGCCTGGGGCTTTGCCATTGCCATGATTCTTCACCTCATCTTAATTGTGATGCTGGCTTACGTGGCCGGGCATTGATCTCTTTCAGGTTGTTACCCCCAGGCGCGCTATAATGGACGTTAACACATTAGGCGGGATTTCGGAACATCCATCGAAGAAGGCCGATAAATCGGGCCCCTACGGTTGGCCGGATTATTTCGGTACTGTGCATAATCGGTGGTGGGCGCGATAAATCGGGCCCCTACGGGAAGGGGTGTTCACCCGCAAAGATGAAGAGCCATTGATCTCTTAACCTTGACCTGTTTGCTAGAATATAAAAGACATAAGCTAAGGCGAAAGGTATTTTTTTTGTATGGACTTCGCCGCCGGAAACGGGGCTGATACGGGCCATGAGGACTGGCACCAAAGTCCAGGAGGCTTTTGGGCCGAAGAGGAGAGTACGTTACCCGCATCAAGTATTTCAACTTCAACAGAAAAGCCTGCGATTACGTCTTCGAGCTTAGCCCGAGAATATTACATACTCGATGGCGTCGCGACGAATATGCGCAGTGGCTTTATCCTGCTTAATTTAGCAGAACAGGTAGCTTACTCTAACCCTAGCGCAGAGCGCCTGCTTGGGATTACCAGCGGCTTGCTTCTCGAAAAGCCAGTCTTCGATGTGCGTAAACAACTTATCTCCCTCGCCGCCAACCCTGAAAGCGCACAGGCAGAACTCGACCGCCTCTGGCTCCATCCTGAGCAGGAAAGCAGCACAGACCTGGCGTTGGCCGATGCTGCCGTGCGCTGGTTAAGCGTGCGGAGCTTTCCCGTGCGGGACGACCCTGATCACCTGCTGGGCCGCGGGGTACTGCTCGATGATATTACCCTGGAACGGTCAGCGACGCAGACACGCAACGAGACACTGGCGCTCGCCGCGCACGAACTCAAAACACCACTGGCTATTATCAAAGGCTGTGCCACTACTCTGCTGGGAAATTCCATGCGCTGGGATCCATCGATACTACGCGAAATGTTGCAGATGATCGATACACAAGCAGATCGCTTGCATGATACCCTCAATACGCTCTTAGATGTCTGGCGCCTGGACGCAGGCGTGCAGAACTTGAGACTATCAGAAGTGCGCATCTCGAAATTGCTTGAGCAACTGGTAGAACGCTGGCGCAAAAATGCCCTGCGCCACCAATTTGTGACCGGTCTCCCAGCAGAAGATATCGTTGTGCAGTGTGATGCGCTGCGTATCGAACAGGCCATTAATCAGCTGCTCAACAATGCAGTAACCTACTCCCCCGCCGGCGGAACTATCAAGATCCAACTGGATACGAATGATGTTGAAGTACGCCTGAGTATTGCCGATCAGGGGACAGGTATAGCTCCTGAGCATCTCGATCGTATCTTTGATCGCTTCTACCGTATTTCTATTTCTGGGGGAGAGGAACAGTCGAGTGGCAGCGGTTTAGGGCTGGCGGTTGTGCGCGCGACCATCGAGGCACATGGAGGTAAAATCTGGGCAGATTCTCCAGGAGTGGGTCTCGGGGCCACGTTCTACTGTACCCTGCCATTTACTCCGCCTGTAGAGACAGGGCAATTGCATCAAGCACCGTGGACAACTGCAGCCAGCTCTTCACCCAGCGGCCCATTATCTGCACCACGCACGGGCCCTTTAAGGCAAAACCTGCGATCAAAGGTGGTCGTCGTCGAGAACGATGCACGAATCGCACGCTATCTCCGCGCACACTTCGAGGACGAGCAGTACCACGTACAAACTGCCAGCCATGGCATACAATTCTTACGCCAACTCGATCTTGAAGAACCCGACATTATATTGCTGGCAATGCGCCTGCCCGACATGAGCGGCCTGGAGCTGCTCCAACGCTTGCGCGAATTTTCAAGCGCGCCAGTTATGATGCTCTGCGATGAGTGTGATGAAGATGAGCGCGTACGGCTGTTGGACCTGGGAGCTGACGACCTGGTACTGAAACCTTTTAGCATAAAAGAACTACTTGCCCGTGTTCGAGTTCTACTGCGCCGTTCGATCGTCCAGGGAGAGCAGTCAACCGGCGAGGCGATTTTCAGGGCAGGTGATCTTACACTTGACTATGCACAGCACCAGGTATCTATAGAGGGACATCCAGTGCAATTGAGTCGAACTGAATACAAGCTACTCTGCACGCTGGCACAAAATGCGGGCAGAGTCATGACACACGAGTTGTTATTAGAGCGAGTGTGGGGAGCTGAATATAACCGCGAGGTGGATTTCATCTGGGTCTATATCAGCCGCCTGCGCCGCAAAATCGAGGCTGATCCCCGCCATCCACGCTACATCTTGACTGTGCCCGATGTTGGGTATAAACTGGTAAAACTGTAGGGCTGTCACAAGTAATGCTTTTCTCCTTACTTATTAGACCGCACTTTTAGCGCGTTCCATTGGATTTCCTTTAAGAGAGGAGAGAGGTATGAACATTACTGGCAGCCGCCGATCGTGGTTATACTTTCTGAGTATTTGTCTTATATTCCTTCTGGCAGGATGCTTTTCCTCTACTCCGCCTGTTACCTCCGGTCCTGCATCTAGATCACTCGCAGTGGGAACGATTCTACATACCTACAGCAGCCATTACTCGATCTATGGCATAGCGTGGTCACCCGACGGGAAGCGCATCGCTTCCGGAGACTCTAATGGAACTGTACAGGTACGCAATGCTGCAACTGGAGCCATTATCTTCAATGCTCGAGGACATACAGGTATGGTATGGGCAGTAGCATGGTCGCCTGACGGCAAGCGCATCGCCTCGGCATCCTGGGATAAAACTGTACAGGTGTGGGACGCCATGACGGGACGGCACATCTTGACCTATCGCGGCCACTCAGACCTGGTACTTGCAGTAGCCTGGTCGCCCGATAGCCGGAGTATTGCCTCAGCGGGTAGTGATGGAACCGTGCAGGTGTGGGATGCCGCTACAGGCAAGAACATCCTGACGTATCGTGGTCACACTGAAACGGTGAGCGCAGTGACCTGGTCGCCTAATGGGAAGGATATCGCTTCGGCGAGTTTCGATAACACGGTACAGGTCTGGAAGGCGTTTACCGGTGAGAACGTGCTGACGTATCGCGGTCACTCAACGAGGGTATGGTCGGTAGCCTGGTCGCCCGATAGCACACGCATCGTTTCTGGCAGCGAAGATGGGTCTGTTCAAGTCTGGTATGCAATTACCGGGAGCTTCTTCTCGAGGTATCACGGCCACAGCGTTGGCGTGCAGGCCCTGGCATGGTCGCCTGACGGGAAGCGTATCGCTTCTGGCTCGTGGGATTATACAGTGCAGGTGTGGGATGCCGCCACCGGGAATCATATCCTGACCTATCGAGGTCATATCGGGCCGGTAGGTGCCCTGGCGTGGTCTCCAGATGGGAAGAGTATCGCTTCTGTAGCCGACGACATAGAGTTGTGGGTGGCGATGGGGTGAGGGAGGGTCAGTTAGCCTCACCCCATCCCTCTCCACTTCGTGGAGAGGGAGTGCACAAGGGCGACCGCGAGAGTGGCACGCAGATTCAAGGGCGACCGCGAGGGTCGCCCCTACAATACCCGTTATCAGTGGACGTTGCGGGCGGTGGCGCGGAGGATGGTTTTAACCTGGAATGGTGTGAGTCCCGGGTGTTTGCCCAGAATCCTGGCTACCAGGCCGGAGATATGTGGGGCTGAAAAGCTGTTGCCCGTCACCGTTCTTTGCTGACCGTCAAGCCATGCCACTGTTACATTGACCCCGGGCGCGCCGAACTCTACCGGTGGCGCAGGGTTGTAATAAAACTCGTAGGGGTCCTGCCCCTCGTGGCATGCTACCGAGGTGACCGAGGCGAAGAGTGAGGGAAGGCTCGTCGTTGGCATATTGTTCGCTGCGGTCACGAGCATGATGTTCTTGAAATACGCTGCGTCGGCCAGTTCATAAAAGAGACTGCTATATTCTTTCCTGGTGCTGCCCAGCGACAGGTTGATAACATGCATACCCTGCTCGATTGCCCAGCGCAGGCCAGCCGCGAAGGCGGTGCCTTTGCCGGTGAGCATCGGACCCAGGACCTTAACGCTGTACATGTCACAATCCGGGGCCAGGCGGCGAATAATGTCTGCGCAAGCGGTACCGTGGCCAAAGGCATCGCCGTGTGGCTCCTCGCTGCTGTGGATAATCCCCAGCCGATCCTCGTAGAAAGAAAAGTATCCTTTGACGTGCCCTGCAATCGCAGGATGATCGTTGTCTATTCCGGAATCGATCACTGCTACCTTCACACCCTCCCCTGTGCTGCCACCCCACGCCCACTCTGGCGTGATGCCTTCCAATTCGGGCACCCGGGGAAGTTGCCTGAGCTGGTCAGGGGCAAACTGCCAGCTCCAGGCCGGTAGTAATTCAGACATCAGTTGCGCACTCCTTCCAACTCGTCGCCTCACTCGCCAAAGTGCGGCTGCGCACGCAAATAGGTCACGATAGCCCCGGTCACCTGCAGGCTCAGCCGGCGCGCAGCGTCGCCCTGGCGGGCAATTTCTCCCAGAAGCCTGGCTAGCTTCAGGATGTCTTGATATTCGGCGCTCTCCTCCGTGTCGGCCACGAAAGCGGCTGCCTCTGTAGCAAGGTCACCCTGCTTGTCCGCGAGCAGCGCCTGCAGGAGCAATGACAGGCTAAATATCCTGCGCGATTGCGCGATTGCCACGGCGGCCTGCTGGGCAAACAGGCCGAGCGTCGCCATATCGCCTGCAGAAAAAGGAGTACCATCGTCCTTGTCCATCAGTTGCAGCACGCCAATAACGGTATCGCGCAGCAGCAAGGGCATCACCAGCATTGTCTCGGGGGCGTAACCCAGTCTCTCTCCAATCGCTTTTGCCCATTGCGGGTCATGCTGTACATCCGCGATAGCGAGCGCCTGGCCCGATGTCGCAACCCAGCCGGCAATACCCTGACTAATCGGGAAGCGCGTTCCACGTAGCAGGTCGCCACGTTCGCCCAGCGCCACTTCGAAGATCA
>Ga0187846_10000591_pt1 | contig 20708 bp, 20 predicted proteins | sample TC_taG_FD_161473 | JGI IMG/M metagenome (GOLD analysis project Ga0187846, IMG submission 161473) | Biofilm microbial communities from the roof of an iron ore cave, State of Minas Gerais, Brazil - TC_06 Biofilm (v2) | ecosystem: Environmental > Terrestrial > Deep subsurface > Cave > Wall biofilm...
AGCATCGGCACGCGGTAATCGCGGAGCGATTTGTTCAAAATGCTGCGAAACATCAGACACCTCCTATCCGGCAAGCGTGAAAGACTCTTGCTGCGGACAGAGAGAAGCATGAAAATCGGCTACTTTTGCATAAGCGTTAGCAGTAGGCGATTTCCATAGGAAGATACGACGTACCATATAAATGTCAAAGAGGCCTTCATCGACCCCGAGACCGGCCGCCGGATGCGCGTGGTACGACCCGAGCACCGGGCGACGGGATTACCGCCCCGAGTGAGTCCAGATGGAAGCCATCCCCTGGTACCCCCTCTTGCGAGGTTCCCTCCGGGTACCGGGGAGGACGTTAGCTAAACGGCATTGCCTCGGGTGGCAGCGAGGAACTTAAGGCGGGTCGCGTCCCCGCCGGTGCCTGAGCCGGGTACTCGTTCGTGGTCTGCGCCGAGCCTGAGGGCGAGTGCCGCTCTTGACGATCCGCCATGAATATGATATCACTTTGATATGTGCCGGACAATCGGCACCGCAGATGGCAGGAGGCATCCCGATGCACGCACCAGATGACAGCACCACGCCCTTGCAGTCCCTCATGAGACGCACTATGTTGCCGTGGGAGTACCGTCACCTCCGTGCCGTTGCGAGCGTGCGCTTTGCTGCCGGCGGCTTTACTCTCGCCCTCGGCCTCGTTTTGCTCTCTCTCGGTCGTCAGGCGGAAACTGGCCAAGATCGGCGCAAATGCTACGGGTTGGCAGCGTGGTTCCTGGTGCTTGCGCCGTTGCAATTCTTTGGCGGCTATATGGAGATGAAGATGGCCCGCTCCGCACCTCCCCAAACCTGAGCCTGCGCTCCTCGCACGGGCCTGACGGGCGCTGGACGAGTTGGCGGGCTCCCTGATGGCAGAAAAGCTTCCGCTCTTCGCATCAAGCAGGACTTGCAGCGCGACCAGCGGCGCACAGGAAGGCAGAGGTAGCCGGATGCCGAAGGAACGCACAACGACTGAGTCCCAAGACGACGAGGTACGTCGCCTCTTCACCTTGACGCCAGATGATCTTTACCTCCTTCGTCCCATCCGGGCGGACGCGCAACGCCTCTACCGGGCCTTGGTGCTGCTGTGGGCACGCGTTGAGCGCGTGTTGCTTTCCGACATCAATGGCATTCCCGAATCGGTGATCAAGCAGGTGAGTACGCAACTGGGACTCTCCCCGTCTGTGCTCTCCCACTTACGCAATCCTCCCATGATGCGCTCGGCGACTTTCGAGGTCGTGCGGACCTACCTCGATGTACGCAGCTTCCAGGAAGCAGACGAGGAAGGCCTGCTGGCCTACCTCATGGAGAAAGTGGCGCACACCGGCAACTATGAGGCCCTCGTCGATGCCGCCAGGGACTGGCTGGCCGCAGAAGGAATCCTGCGCCCACACGGAGAGACGACGCTGGAACGCCTGATTTACAAGGCACGCAACCAGGCTGAAGATCAGCTCTTTGAGCAGATCGCCGCCCAACTCACCCCGGAAGATCGCGCCCACCTCGATCGCATGCTTGACACCTCTAATGGAACCAGCCAGCTGGCCTGGCTGGCTCCTCCGCCGCGCGCTGCTGCGGCCAGTGTCATCCGGGAAGAGTGTGCCCGCCTGACGGTGGTGCGCAAGGAACTGCCGTCCCACCTCAGTTGGGGGATCATGACCACCAATCGGCTGCGTCAATGGGCGGCAGTGGTGCGCAAACACCGCGCGCGCAATATTCGGGAGTACCCACAAGCCTAGCGCTACACCATGCTCTGCGCCTTCTGCGCATCCGGGCTGAGGAATTGACGACCATCATTGTCGAGATGTTTGATACCCTGGTGGGCAAGCTCTTCTCCAAGAGCGACGAGGACCTGAAAGAAGCCAAGCTGCAGAAGAGCCAGGCGCATCAGCAGAGTGCACGCCTGTTTCGCACCGTCGCGGAGGTGCTCCTGGATCCAGGGGTGCCCGAAGAGCAGGTCCGCGCGCAGGTCTTCAAGCGGGTCTCGCGTGAGCAGGTGAGTGACCTGGTCACCTTGTCAGAAGAGCTGGACAAAGGAGAGGCCGCGACCTTCTTTGAGGTGCTTGACCGCCGCTACACCTACATGCGCGAGTTTGCATCCGTCGTGTTGCGCACGCTCCAATTCGATTCCCCACGTACAAACAATCCGGTGCTTGAGGGACTCTCGACCTTAACCGAGATGAATGCCGCCGGGCGCAAAGTAGTGCCCGACGGTGCGCCGGTTGACTTCGTTCCCAAGAAAAAGCCATAATTGGTCTGAGATGTCAGTGTCCTTTGAGTATCAGCAGCCAATCCAACTATCGAATGGGAGCATACCCTGCCAACCAACCGTCCCTAGCATCCGCGCTGGCCCACCTGCCGGATCACCGCCAGGACGGTCTTCACCCCTTCGTGTTTGCTCACAAACGCTGCCGCCCCTGCTGCTTGCGCGCGGGCCCGTATCGTTGCATCGTCCTGCAAGCTCAAGATGACTATCGCACTTGCCGCGTGGGCTGCTCGCAGGGCAGCGATCGCGGCAATGCCATCCATATCCGGCAGCGTGAGTTCCATGAGGACGATATCGGGCTGGTGCCTCTGCACCTGCTTCAGCGCTTCAGCACCATTGCTCGCCTCGCCGGCAATCGTAATATCCCGTTCCAGAGCCAGTCGCATGCGCAGCCCCTCTCGCACGATCGCTTCATTATTGACGAGTAGTACTGTGATCATCGACTCATCCTCCTCGTCTTCTTGCTCATGGAGGGCTTCTCGCTGTCAATGTTGCGATACCTCCGCGTGATGTGACATACTAGGCATGCACAAGGCTCTTGCAGCCCTCTTTTCACGCACTGGATGCAGGCCGCTCTAGCATGCATGACAGCGCCAAAGCCGTTAGAGGAGGATAGCAGCCTGGGCCGTTTGAGACATCACCCCAAGGGAGGATTCAGGCTTCCCATTTGGAGGGAGAAGACCTTCACTCGAAAGGAGGAGAAGCGATGGCGATTCGTGTTCTGATCGTGGACGACCACAGCGTCGTGCGCGAGGGGCTGCGCATGTTCCTCGTACGTGACTCAGATCTGGAAGTGGTGGGCGAGGCGGCAGATGGGTACCAGGCCCTCCAGCAGGCGAGACTCCTGCGGCCCGACGTCGTGATCATGGATTTGCTCATGCCCATCCAGGATGGCATTGCCTCGACCCGGGCGATCCGACACGAATTGCCGGAGACCGAGGTTCTCGCGCTCACCAGCGTCCTGGAAAGCGCCTCGGTGGTCGAGGCGATTCGGGCCGGGGCTATTGGCTACCTGCTCAAGGACACCCAGGCCGCCGAACTCCGCAAAGCCATCAAAGCTGCCGCCGCAGGGCAGGTCCAACTCTCTCCCCAGGCTTCTGCCTATCTACTGAGCGCCGTCCGCACACCGGAACTGCTCGAACCCCTGACCCCGCGTGAAATGGACGTCCTGCGTCTGCTCGCACAGGGGCAATCCAATAAGGAGATTGCTCGCATCCTGCATCTCGTAGAGGAGACCGTCAAATCCCATGTGCGTCATATTCTGGCAAAGCTCGGGGTTCAGAGCCGCACCCAGGCCGTGCTTGCAGCCATCCGCTTGGGGATTGTTTCTCCCCAGTCGTGAGCGAGGGAGTGTAGCAGAAGGACCGACCATGAAGCAGAGTGAACGCATCCTTTCTCCAGGAGTAAAACAAGATCCAATCTGGCGGCGCTATGCAAGTGATAGCCTGCTGGCCATAGCAGGAGTCGCCCTGGTAACCGGCGTGATCGCTGCCACCCACCTGTACCCGCGCATTCCGAGCATCTCATTGACCTATCTGCTCGTAATCATCGCATTGGCCAGCACACGAGGACTCTATCCTGCTATCCTGGCTGCCTTGCTGTCCAGCTTCTTGTTCGACTTCTTCATCTCCCCACCACTCTACTCATTTGGCCCCACCGGGCTGGAAGACCTGCTCGATCCGCTGGTCTTCCTGGCGGCAGCCATCCTGACCGGGTCGCTGACTGCAGCACTGCGTCATCGCGCCGAGCAAGCGAGAAGTCGCGAGCGTGAAACACGTCTGCTCTCTGAACAGGCGCAGGAACTCGCCTCACTCCAGGAACGACAACGACTGGCCCGCGAGCTGCACGACTCGGTCTCCCAGTCCCTTTATGGCATCAGCCTGGGAGCCCACACCGCCCGTGAAGCCCTCGAGAGTGATCCAGGCGAGGCCATCGCCCCACTGGAGTACGTGATTTCGCTGGCCGAGGCAGGCCTGGCCGAGATGCGAGCCTTAATCTTTGAGCTGCGCCCCGAATCCTTAGCCTCTGAGGGATTAATCACCGCGCTCACCAAACAGGTCTTGGTCTTGCGCACCCGCTACAAACTCACGGTCGACGCCCAGCTAGGCGAGGAGCCGGCTCTGTCCTTTGAGCGCAAACACGCGCTCTACCGGATCGCTCAGGAAGCCTTGCATAACATCGTCAAGCACGCCCAGGCGAGCACCGTTCTCCTCCGCCTGGACAGGCAGGACGACGAGCTGGTTCTAGAAGTCCGCGATGATGGCAGGGGCTTTGACCCGGCTCAGCCGTTCACCGGCCACCTCGGGCTTCACTCAATCCAGGAGCGTGTGGCTCGTCTCGGGGGCACCTGCTCCATTGAGAGCGCCCCTGAGCAAGGAACATATCTTCGCGTGTGCATCCCCGCCCGCGAGGAACACGGTTCTCCTGTAGGAGCAGGCGATCGCCAGAGCTGAACGACACCAGCAAGCGGTCGCTTCCTTCCCCCTTTCGAGTGATATCCCCTACCCTCCCAAAGAGTGAACAAAAACACGCCCAATGAGGGTAGCCTCTGCCATCTTTGATCCTTATACTAGGGGTAGCAGCATAGCGATTGTTGATTATCGATAGGAGGTTACGACATGGGAGGTTATCCCGGCGCCGAGGAGCATTTTGTTCCTCGAGATTGGATGTTTGACTTTAATGCTCATTCCGCCATCGTCATCCACAAGACGGCCGGCGATGCAACACCAGAGGCGGTACTGAACACTTTTCTCAATAGTGCCCACGATCCTAATCCAAATAATAGAAATAGGAGTGCCCACTATGCAGTAGGACAAGATGGGAGAATCTTTCAATTTGTGCCAGATGAGCTGGGTGCGGGCGCGAATGGCGTTGTCGAAACGAGCCACGCGGGCTACGACCCATTCTGGAACCCGTTCCGGGCGCAGTTCGGCAATTTGAACCGCTGTACCATCAGTATTGAACATTGCGACCCAGACACACAGAGTAGATCAGACCTTACGCCGAAGCAGAAGGAGGCGAGTTTTAAATTGGTCGCCTACCTCGTGAAGAAGTACCGTATACCGGCATCACACATCAAGACGCACAAATCGATTGCTGCCACCGAATGCCCCGGCAATTATCCAATGGACGAGTTAAGACAGTTTATACAGGCAGGAGGTTTTGATATGGGAGTTCCCGCAGGATGGCATGATGATGGCACGACGCTCGTTGCGCCCAACGGTGTGCATATCATGCATGGTTTTCGCGACTGGGTGCTCTCGCATGACTGGGATGAGAATAACTGGCCGCTGGGCTCTGAATTTGGCACACAGCAGCTTGAATCCTCGAATCCTGGTTTAGGCGGGGGTACGCAGATGATATTCCGCTGGACAATGCTGGGCTTTACCCAACACACTGGCGTATTCCAGGAATGGATAGGCCAGGAGCTTTCCCATGTCCGGCAGCAGGTAGCCGCGCTCTCTGCTCAGGTTCAGCAGTTGCAGCAGGGGTAATAGCCACTTTGGTCGCGCATCTCGGTGACACAACCGACGTAGCTTACTTCGCCACTGGCTCTGACCAGTCCTTCCTTCAAGCACTGGAAACGACGCTTCCTGCTGGAGTGGATGTTCAACCGACCCTTTTCCTGCTCGCCGAACGGAATTCAAGCGACGAAAATCTAAGTGCATACTTAAACGTTGCGACACTCGACTTTACCCTGGGGTAGCTGGCATCTGGGCAAGCGTGAGCGTATGTTGCAATCCGGACTGCACCTCAATCAGATAAAAGCTGTAGGTCGCGAGGGTGACCTATTGTCAGCTTGACAAGGAGAGGGGTTCTCCCTCATGGCAAGCGCAACTAGCTGTCCCACTCAAACCCTTTGATCCCTTTCTACTTTCTTTTACCACGCCCGGCTCACCTGCGTATAACGATCTGTCATCCGAATGACAGTTCGTTACACAGTCACAGGATAGCAGGTTATCTCTTCCACTGTCCATCTTCTCGTGAAAGCTTCACCGTACCAGAATCCTTTCGTGTAAACTACGCCATATTGTATAATTTTATCGTAATACGATATATTGCTGAGCATCTATCAATATTGTATCCTGAATGATAGGAACACAAATGATAAGGAGAAAAGAGATGTCTTTTGATCCGGACTTTGATGATGAGTATGTTCGCGAAGCTGTGACCCTCAACCGTCGTCTCATTCCAGAGGAGCAATTGCGGAAGTACGAAGGCTACATGGCGGAAATCCTCACCGCCTTTGGCTTGGACCTGGAAACGCCTGCTACCCACAAAACTCCACAACGCTACATCCGCGCCCTATATGATATGACCGAGGGCTATGACGGCGATCCCAAACTGCTTACTGTTTTCGAGACCGAATGCAGGGGAGGATCTGATTGCCGTCTGAGTCAGATCGTTGAGGGACCCATCCACTTATTTGGGCTGTGCGAGCACCATGCCCTGCCGTTTTACGGGCATGCCTACGTGGGATACATCTCTCATGAGCACATCATCGGCATTTCGAAACTCACGCGACTTGTGCGCCTCTTTGCCAAGCGCTTTACAGTACAAGAGCGCATCGGGCAGCAAATCGCCGATACGCTAGAAGCGATGCTACAGCCGCACGGCGTGGCCGTCTACCTAGAAGCCCATCACCTCTGTACCCAGATGCGGGGCGTTCGAGAAATCGCGCCCACGACGCGCACTACATTCTGGCGGGGTGTTTACGACAACGATGCAGACCTGAGAGCCGAGTTCCTTACGGTGTGCGGAACACACAAAGGAGTACACAAATGAACGCTCTGACGCCACTGGAATCACTGTACGATGTGGAGCGCGGTAACGACCTGCCCCTTCCACCTCCACTTGCGACCCTCTCTGGCCGTCTTCAGTTCCCACCACATCCAGACCGGCCGTACGTTCTTGGCAACTTTGTTACCACGCTCGACGGAGTCGTGGCATTGAACGTCTCTGATCAGTCAGGCGGTGGAGCAATCAGCGGCTTTAATCAGCACGATCATATGGTTATGGGATTATTGCGGGCCGTTTCAGACGCCGTGATCGTTGGAGCTGGGACACTGCGGGCGGCCCCTCGCCATCGCTGGACCGCCCAGCATATCTACCCGGCTCTCTCCGCCGTATACCAGCAACTTCGGATTACCCTGGGGAAGCCGGAGCCGCCACTTAACGTATTCGTCACCGCGCACGGTGAGGTCAACCTGGATCTGCCGGTGTTTCAGTCCGGTGAAATACCAGTGCTGATCGTCACGACTACTCAGGGCATGCAACGCATCTACGAACACAACATCCCATCATCAGTTCAGGTCTCAGGCGTGCAAAGTGCTGGCCCACTCAGCGCCCAGGCTATCTTAAAAGCTGTATGCGATGAGTGCCAATGCAACATGATTCTGGTCGAGGGTGGCCCACAGTTGATGGCTGACTTCTTTGCAGAGCGCTTGCTGGATGAACTATTCTTGACGCTAGCCCCACAGATTGCTGGTCGAGATAACGTCACTGAGCGACCAGGGCTTGTCGCTGGGCGTACTTTTGCGCCGGAGAATCCCCTCTGGGGAACGCTCATTGGCGTTAAACGCGGTGGAAGCCATCTGTTCCTGCGTTATGCATTCGAAACGCCGGAGGTCTAATATCATGCCATTTGTTAAGCCAACGCTCCAGCCTCACATCGAGGTCAGGAATATATTTATTGGACGGGCCAATGAGCGGCACTTTTTTATCCAGCACATTCTCAAGCCCGAAGATTCCGCTTACAATGTTGTCTCGGTTTGGGGCGATGCTGGGGTTGGCAAATCGACCCTGCTTACCTGGTTGAGAGACGAGGCTCGCACCGCTGGCTTCAAAGACTCCTGCCTGACAGCTCTGGTAGACGAGCGGCAGGGTACACCTGCACGCATTATGGAACAATGGGCCATTCAATTACGCATGGCAGGTTATCCCCTTGCTGCATTTGAGAACGCTTTAGCTCTCTACGAGAAGGCCGTCCAAGAGTGGCAAGCTGAGCAAGAAGTCGCCCGCTTAGCTTTTTTGCGCCAGGTACCGCAGCAGTCTGGCGCAGTTCGCGTCAGGGTTATACCAGTGATAGGCGGGTTATATGAAACCGTAGCCGAAGAGGCAGGTGAATCTTATTGGGAACAGCGTCGTTCCCTCCAACCAGCCAGCGAGACCGGGCAACTGAAGGATCCCGTCGGCACCCTGACCCAGGCGTTTGTCGAGGATCTCAACCGGCTGGCAACCATCCGGAAACCACTTCACCACAACCAGGCAAAGCGAGGGCTTCGGGTTATTCTCTTCTTCGACGAGTTCGAACCATCAGCAACTGCGGTTGCTAAATGGCTATTTAACGATTTTCTAGGTGCCACTATCAACAATAACGTCGTACTGATCGTAGCTGGACATGATTCTATTGAACGTTCCATTCCCAATGAGCAAAAGGTCTACTCAATGCACCTCGCGCACTTCACCAGGGACGAAACCCGCATGTATTTGATCGAGCGTGGAGTTACCCCCTTAGACAGCATTGCTACGATCTGGCAATATTCTGAAGGCCTGCCACTTGCCATTAGCATACTGGCGTTTGATCCTCAGTCGAGCATAGACCCAACACTAGATATGATGACCAATGTCCTGCACTGGATAGAAGCCAGGGGGCTTATCAAAAAGCACTTAGCGCTCCATGCCGCTCTTTTCTCCAGGCCTTTTCACCAGGAAGACTTGACAGTTTTCAACTTTCTTCCTGAGCAGGATCGTATCAGCCTCTATCACTGGCTGATCAGACTTCCTCTCGTGCAGCGGAGTTTCCTGGATGGACAGCACTGCTACCACGACCTGGCCCAACAACAGTTGAGTCAGGCCCTTTCTCAGCTTTATCCTCAGGAGTACCTGGTCACGCGTCGCGCGTTGGCGAATTACTACCAGCGGCTGCTTGAGCAAATGCAGGCAGAAAAAGGGAAAGGGGTATACTATTCACCCAGGTGGTTGGAGCTGGCGCTGGCGCTAGTGTACCAGTTATTCTTCTTGCCGGATGAGCCCAGCCAAGCCAGCGCTATCGAGCAAGTGATGAAGATCGCTCACGAGACAAAACATAAGGGGGAAATCCTCCGGGTTCTACACGAACTATCGCAGGAACAGCCTGATTACCTTGTAAACGCGAGCGCCCAACGCATAACCAGGCTGCTTCTGCATTATCTTGAAGCTGATCCGGCAAGCCAAGAATTTCTGGTTGCAGCAAGTGACCTCTTAGAGGAAGCGAGCCGTGCTCCGGCCTTCTCAGCAATACTGCTGGCACGTATCTACGGACAGCGAGGCATGGCCTACTTCTCCCACAACGAATATCAACGGGCGATCCACGACTTCGATCGTGCTTTGGCCCTTGATCCCTCCTATGCCAGCGCTTACCTTTTACGGGGTATTGCATACTCCTCCCTCAGCGAGTATCAAAGAGCGATCGAGAACTTTGACCCTGCGCTGGCGCTGGATACCAGAAATACCTTCACTTACGCCCATCGAGCCATAGCATATAGAAAACTCAAAAACTACGAGCAGGCGATCGCAGACTTTGATCGTGCCCTTCTACTTGATCCCCAACTTGAGGGACTGTCCATCCTCCGCAGCCTCACGTACGAGGAGTTCGACGAGGCTCACCGGGGCCTGGGAGACTTTGATTACATACTTGAGCTAAACCCTGATAACGCGCAGGCATACGCCCTGCGAGGCATGGCATATTGTTCTCTCAACGAGTATCAACGTGCCATCCAGAACTTGAATCGTGCGGTGGAATTAGACCCCAACGACGCACGAGTGTATGCTAGCCGGGGCCATGTGTACCTGGAGCTGGGAGAGATTGGGCAGGCCATGGCCGACTTTCACCGCAGTCAGGAGCTAGACCCCCATGATCTATACGTTGGTTTGATGCTCGAGTGGGTTGGCATGGGCCAGCACGAACCTGATCCTGAAACACCGGCACGCCTGGAGGCAATTGCAGCAATCAGCTTACACCAATATGCGGCGTATCTCTCAAAGGGGATAGCCCTGATGCTGCGCGAGCACTACGAGGAGGCGCTGGCAGAACTCGAGCAGGCTATTCTGCTGGATCCGCAGAAAGTGGATGCCTATTTCTGGAAGAGCCTGGCCTCTGCCTTCCTGGGGAGAGAGGCAGACGCGGCAGCAGCGTTAGAGCGTGCCACAGCTGCGGAATGGCCGTTACCAACAGTACTACTGTCTCCTCTCCACTGGCTGGAACAGAAGAGGTCGGACTTTTATACGAAGTATGCCATGCCTGTGTTAGCTCATCAGGAAATCAAAGCGTGAAAATGTGAACTATTTAATTGACCAGGTACTTTAGATAAACTATACTGTGCCTAACAGCCATTTAACGTGTTTCACAAACGTGGCAAGACGAGACAGACTAAATAAAGTAATGCGAGGTGTATCATGTCCACCTACGATAATCTAACGGGTAAACTCCCACCCCAATCGATGTTACAACAGCGTTACCTCATTGTTGGTCAAGTAGGCCGTGGTGGCATGAGCGCCGTCTACCAGGCAGTAGATACGCGAGTTGGTAACCGCCAGGTCGCCATCAAAGAGATGAGCCAGGGCCATCTCAGCCCCGATGAGCTTGTCGACGCGACAACACGCTTTCAACAGGAAGCCACCTTGCTTAGCTCGCTGCATCACCGCAATCTACCTCGCATCTATGATGCATTCAGCGAGCAGGGCCGCTCCTACCTGGTAATGGAATTCATTGATGGGAAAACACTGCTGCAAATGCTCAAAGATTCTGGCGGACGCCCGCTTCCTGTAGGGCAGGTGCTTGACTACGCAAGCCAGTTATGTGATGTCCTGACCTATCTCCATTCGCAAAATCCGCCAGTCATTTTCCGCGATTTGAAACCGACAAATGTGATGGTAAAGCAGGATGGACACGTTATGCTGATTGATTTTGGCATTGCGCGATTCTTTAAGGAGGGGCAGGAGCAAGACACAGTATTCCTGGGTTCACCTGGCTATGCTCCTCCAGAACAACATGGCACCTCGCAAACGAATCCGCGTTCAGACCTCTATGCCCTTGGCGCAACGCTGCATTGTTGCCTGACAGGCAGAGATCCCTTCCATGCTGAGGATCGCTTCGCTTTTCCACCTGTGCACCAGATGAACCCGTTGGTTCCTATCGAACTCGACCAGCTCATTCAGCGTCTGGTGTCAATGGATGAGCGACAACGTCCGAATAGCGCTCTGGAAGTGCAACAGGCGCTGCTCAGAATCAAACAGCAGGCGGCGGCGCCTACTACCGGATTGGACCCCGTACTGGCTTCTGCTCCAACCCAATATAACCAGCCTGCCCCCGCGCCAGTACCTGTTCGAAGTGCTAACCAGGCACCACAGCATCCCCCAACGGTTCCGATGAGCGCTTCCTCCGCACCATCGCCCGCTTATGGTCAAATACCTTCATTGGCTCCTACCCCGCGAGCTAAAGGCACTTCAAGTCTTGCTGCTGTATGGACCACCGGCTTTATCATATTGTTTGCATCAATGCTCGCCCTTACTTTTGCAGGCAGCGTCATCGCATTCAACATCTTTCAACCCTATGGCCCAAACAACCCGGCAGGCCTGGATCACGCTGTCGAATTTGGATTATCACTAATCCTGATACTGACTGCTATTGTTGCAACTGCGTTTGTGGGTAACGGCATCTCAATCGGCGTGCTATTATTGACCGCCTTGTTCTCATTGCTCTCCGGCCTGGCTTTCCTCCTACAAACACTCATCGATGTTCAACAATTGCCATCTGCCCTGGACCCAATTGTCTCAAATCTAAATCTATTCGTGACCATAGGCCTGGCAGCCGCAGCCATCATTTCACTCTTCTGGCCCATGCGTCCCCATACCTTAATAAATCGCATCATCCTTCTGGTAATGTTCGGAGTCGCACTTGTTCTTGTCCTCCTACAATATTCCGCCCTGGACACAGATGTGCCCAAGCACATCTACCTGCTTATAGCGTTGATCCTGCTCATACAGGGCGTCTTAATTGCAGCACAGACTGAACGAGTACGGGCTAAAAGTGGGTAATTTCTTATCATTAGACTTCTTGATACCTTCTTGCAAAGGAGAGCACTACGAAAATGAAACAAAGCGATTCATGGGACTTCACACAACACCCCCCAATGCCTCGACCAAAAAATGACGATGGGTATTTTGAGCAAATGTCAAAAGCAGTGTTTCTTGCTGGTCTTAACTGGAGTGTAGTTGAGAAGAAATGGCCAGACATAAAGCGCGCCCTTGCCAACTTTTCAATTGCTAAGGTTGCCCAATTTGATGACAGGGATATTGATCGCTTACTCAAAGACGATGGCATGATACGAAGCGCTAAGAAAATTACTGCTGTGATTTCAAACGCCCAGGCCATGCAAAAGGTGCAGAAAGAATTTGGTTCATTTGCAAAGTACCTGCAAGCGGTCAAGGCGACGGGTGAGGAAGCCCTCCTGAAGGACCTTCGCAAACGATTCGCCTTTTTAGGAGAGTCGACCTCCATGATATTTCTCTTCGCAGTGGGAGAAGAAATGCCCCAAACTTCGAAGAAAATACAGGAAATGCGCGAAACTGGTAGGCACTAAACCGGAACGCTATTTTTGAGTGTTCCATCCCCTACTGGCTGGCGCTTTCCGTGCCCGTATGCGCCGGGAGCCATGCCAAAATATCGCTTGAACGCCTTACTAAAGGCAACCTCAGAGTCATAACCGACAGACATAGCAACTTCAACAAGTGTCGGCGACTGTGTTCGCAGCAAAGCAGCAGCCTTCGTGAGACGCACACGGGTTATGTATTTCATTGGAGACTCGCCAACTAGCTGCTTAAACTTCGCGGAAAACGCTGAACGCGAGAGGCTGACGTGGCTTGCCAGAGACTCCACCGTCCATGACTTACCTGGTTGGCGCTGGATCATTGCAAGAGCTTGACCGATTTGGGGGTCCTTCAACGCCCTGAGCCAGCCTGCATTTCTGTCACCAACTGTACTAATATATGCACGCACTGCCTGGATAAAGAGAATCTCCGATAAGCGCGTAATGACCGCCTGGGCCGCCGGTCTGTCTCCGCTTGCCTCTGCCTTCACTAACTGCACAATCGCCAGGAGCCACGGAATTGACTGCCTTTGCTGGCTTCTCAGGTGAAGAAATGTCGGGAGAATCGAGAACAGCGGATTGGTCATGTGATCCTCAAGCTGGAGCCCCCCACAGACAAGTGTCGTCATTGCACCCCGGCCACCACTAGAAAATACGCCCTCTTTTTCTCCCGGATGCATTCGCACGAGCTCCTCGAGCCTTGTTACGGGTGTACCGGGATGGTCAGTCAGAGTATGTGCATGGCCGTGAGGTAGTATCACCAGGTCGCCTTCGTTGAGCAATACCGGCTTACCTCTCCCCTCCACGGTGAGCCAGCACGCTCCTCCTGTAACAATATGGAAGCTCGCAACCTCCCGGCGAGACACGTGCAAACCCCAGGGTGCGCCCATTGTAGCACGGCAATAGAGGGTACTGTGCAGGTGTATCGACTGGAGTATATCTGTAAGGACATCTTCCTGAAAATGAGTGAGAGGCTCCATAGCATTTTCTCCCTGATCTGGACGTTTGGCAAAGAATTGTAGCTCTTCAGACATGGTAAATCATGAAGGCCTGGCCTACAATGATCATACCATTTTTTCGTTACTTACAAAGGAGGAGTTAAACATGACCAGTGCAAGTGAGATCGTTCAGAGCTACCAGGCGGCCCTCGGCAAGGGAGATTTCGCCACTGCCCGGAATCTGATGCAGGACAACATGACCTTCCAGGGCCCATTTGACACGTTCAACAAGGCCGACGATTATCTCGAAGTCACCAGGAGGCTGGCTTCGATTATCCAGCGTATTGACCTCAAGAAAGTGTTCGTTGATGGCGACGATGTATGTGTGCTGTACGATATGGTCACGAACACACCCGCTGGAACAGCTTTCATTGCGGAATGGTATCAGGTCAAGAACGGTAAGATCGCAGCCCTGCGCGCCGTGTTCGATGCCCGCCCCTTCGCGGCCCTGTTTGGAAGGTGAGGTTCTGGACGAAGCTTTGACACAATGACTGGTGGCCTGTCAATCGTCATTTGAAAGGCCGGTAGATGGCATTCACAAGATATGCCACTCTGTCCTTTATATCAAATCAAGTTTGACAGGTCGCCTGAGCAACCTCTAAACTCCCATCCACCATATGCACAATGCGATCAGCCATCGCCGCCATACCCACATCATGCGTCACAACCACCAGCGTATAGCCATGCTCTTGACAGAGACCATCCAGCAGCGTCATCACCTGTTGACCTGTCACCGAATCCAGGCTTCCCGTCGGTTCATCTGCCAGCAACAAAGGAGGCGCGGCAACAAGCGCACGCGCAATAGCTACCCTCTGCTGCTCACCACCAGACAACTGATCCGGATAGTGCTCCAAACGTTCTCCAAGACCAACCTCTTCCAGCAGTGAACTGGCCCGGTTTCGCAAGAGATGCCGCGAACTATATGGCAGCAGGGGTAGCATCACATTCTCCAGGGCACTCAGCATTGGTAGTAGAGAAAACTGCTGAAACACCAGGCCCACTTTTTCACGCCGGAAACGCGCAAGATCTTTTCCATGTAGCTTCCGGGTAGAGCCACCATCGATGAATACATCTCCAACTTTGGACCAATCCAGGGCAGCACAGAGACGTAACAACGTAGTTTTTCCCGCTCCCGATGGCCCAATTATCGCTATATGCTCCCCCTGCATCACCATCAGATCCAATCCTCTCAGTACCTCAACCTCACCTGCGCCGGTGAAATAGCTATAATGCACCTGCGAACAAACTACCATCTCCATCGAAACGCCCTCCCGGTCTCCTGCCAGGCAACACCTATCGTCGCTAAGCCAGCTAGTAACGCCCCAAGCAAAGGCCCGCATATCAGCAAGCTCAACAGCATCAGCAATGGGGGGAATGCCGCTACCAGCGTCGCAACGGCAATAGCCAGTAGCACACCGATTTCTCCATACCCTAAAGCGGGAGAACAATTATCCCACATGATGCGCAGCATTACCGCACGTCTTTCCCAGCCCACCATCGAAAGCAATTGTAGCTCCTCGCGCCTTCCCTGCAACAACAACTTGGCACATAGGCCTATCGTTAGCAGCGCAGCACTCACCATAACCAGTAACAATACCAGTTGCGAACCCTCCAGGGCCTCACGCACCTGCCGCCCCAAAATAGTAACAATCAATACCCTGTCAAAACTGCTAATTAACAGATACCCGGTTGCTATAAGAAATATCGCTGAAATAAGAGCGAGACCCCTGGCAAATTCAATCGTCATTTTGACTTGCCTTGCTTGCGATGAATTTCCCTGGCCATTCCCCAAATACCGCTGTAACCCGTAGGGGCGGGGACCTTCTGCACTATCTCCCACTCCCGCATTCGCCACTAATACAAGCGAGCAACAATACACCAGAGCACCAGCCACAAGAAGCATGTATATTACCAGAGATGACAGGCTACCTGCCCACATCCTTTCTGACAGCATCGTCCACCCTGCTGCCAGAAGGCAAGCAGGTCCACATAATGCCAACCCATCAAACAAAAAGACTGTAACCAGCACATGCCCTTGCCAGCCAACTTGCCGTAGCAAAAGAGCATCCTTCCTTCGCCCGGTGCCAACCAGTATGCCCGCTGCTCCAATAGCAAGCAAACACACCATCGAGCAAAATGCCAGTAGCATTGCTTGCAACCCATCCACGCCATGCTCAATTTGTACCGCTACCCCAACTGCCCTCCACATTGATTGAACGCTTGCAATAGGTCCTTCATGAGCACTATCCACTATGGATATCAATACTTCACGTAATGAAGAGCCGTCAAGTATATCAACATGCAGGCCGGTATTGGCAACGATTGATGCGGCTGTTGCCTGCAAGAGATCCAGGCTTTGCTGGCTATATCGCTCTACCCCATTTAGTCGTACATAAACACCGCTATAACAACGTTCTCCATTGATTGCGCAGGCTTGTTCTAATGGTATGAAGCGCACCGCATTTGTCATGATCGGCAGGCGTTGCGGCATTGAAAAAGGAAGCAAAGCATGCATTGAAAGTTCCCCGGATACACTGTCCTCCATATGTATAGGAATAGGTACATACTCGGGTAGAAGCACGCGATAAAGCTGCCCCTGCGCATCACTGCCGGAGGCCACAATTGATAGTTCTCCTGCCGCGATCTGCTGCGGGCTGGCAGCATAGCGTGTTTGTGAGTAGCGCAGCATCTGCACGCCATCGCTCTGGAGGCTTACCGTATCTTGTCGCACCTGCTGCGTTTTCCAACAATCAGCTTGTTTTATACAGCCTGTTAATGAACTCAACTCACTTTGTAATCGCTCGACGTGAAGTGAAATAAACACCGCAGGTGTGGGAGCAAGATTCTCCAATAGGGCCTGGCTCAGCATTCTCTGCTGTGATGCCGGAACACCAATGATGGCCTGTATCGCCTGCACAGTCATTGTGAAAACTACAGGCATCGTATCATCTCTGGTGACCAGGTGCTGCACATCAAGATCAGGCAATTGCACTTCATTTGTTAGATGCGCAAGATCTGTTACATCAACATAGCGTACAATCACGTTCCCCGTCTTCCACTGCCCGTTCCAGGCGGCTGAGACACGATATACTCCTTTTTGGATAAACTCTACCGGCAAGAGCACATTCACGACCTGCCAACCAGCAGTAGCAAAAGGTACAACCTGGACTATATGCGCGATTGCACTGATGCTGTTAACCTGCTGCTGGCTGATACCTCCATATGTCTCCAATAGGCTCTGCGGGTCTACCCAGCCAGCTCTTCGTTCCGGTTCACTTACAGCAGATGGCGGGCGAATTAACAAATCATATGGACCGCGCCAACTGCGCGCTATCTGCTGTTTCACCAGCACGCTCGAGACATTATGTAGCGTGCCGATCAACTGTATTGCTCCCATTAACAAGAAGAATGAGATAGCTACAGGCACGATCTGCCCTGTTCGCCTTCGCAAGCTCCACAAGGCAAAAGAAAGGCTCTTCAAGAGTAGGAAGAAGTGATGTCTCATGGCGATACCGGAGGTGGTGTAGGCAGATTCTTCTCTATACGCCGCTCTTGCAGCGAGACAGGCGTTAGTTGCATATGGCTATAGTGCAGGCTATCGACTTGCCCCATCAATACAAAGGCGCAGGTCGTACCCGGAAATACATCCTCTGCCACTCCTCCCGCCTGGCCTACCACATTTCCTGCCTTATCGTAAAAAGTAGCATCGATAGTGACATCAAACGGATAGCGCTCACTTCCTGTATTCTGGAGAGTGCCATCCACCTCCGCCTGGTTATCCAGAATAATAATCCGCGATGACAGGATATGAAACCACTTCAAACGTGGGTCCTGTTGCGCCTGGCTTCGCGGCCCGCACGAATTGAGAAAGATGGCAAATCCGAGAAAAACAACGATCAAACAGGTTCCCGATACTATTTTCATCACAAACATCCCCTGGGCGCAGTTATGCGAGCCTCTGCAGGCGCAGGTAACCCCAACGCATGCATCACCATCGGTGCAATCACAAAACTGGCATAGGCAGTGTCATCGACCGTACCAGCACAACCTACCGGTCCCGACAGCGCCAGCAGAGTCTGCTTGCTCGTTCCCTGTCCTACAGTGCCCATGCCGTAGAAGTTATCGCTATCAGTATGATTGGCCTGCGCCTGGCTCGTCGTCAGCGCAATCAGCACATTCTGCAACACACCTTGTTGTTGTAGCCAGTCAATAAATTGTCCAAAAGTTTGATCAGCAAGCACCAGTGCGCGTTGATACTCATCGCCCTGGGCATCGGGACTGGAGCTCATATCCTGGGGAGCCAGGGGAGCCAGCTCGCTATAGAGCAAAAAGCCGTTCGGCTGCTGCATGCCAGACAAAACGGCATCCTCCATCTGGGCCAGCCAGCGATTTGCTGCAAAAGTGCTCGAACGTTGCAATAGGTCAACATTGCGCGTCGTCGCATCGCTCAAGATATAATCAGCGCCCGCCACAACACCCGTCTGCATGCCATAGCCTTTCGCCACATCAAATATAGACTCCTGCCCAAATAGGTGAGCATTGCGTCCGCCTGTAAACCAGAATCTTGTATCTATCGCATCCGGTTCCCCCCATGGTACGGGATTGGGCCAGGTATCATAGGTAGCCCATTGAGGATAGCTGCCTGTCAGCAATGCATACTGGTCGAGTGGCCTCCAGCCATAGGGATGCCAGACCGATTCCAATACATCTGCATGCTGCAAAAATGCTCGCAAGTTAGATGTTTCGTTGACCAGAAGCGCATCATCGAGCAATGAGTTCGCGTAGAAGCCTCGCAGATCAACCAGAATAAGGTTCTTTGCCTGGCCTGTCGCCACAAACCGTTTGCCGGGAGCAGGAATAGATCTAAGCGGCAGCACTAACCCAGAGCGATTGCCGCTGAGGACAACCGGTGAAAATAAGCGCTCGCTATAATAGCGACCATCACCCGCGTTGTAATAGCGACTGGCAACAACGGTATAGATACCAGTTGCCAGGTGAACAAACTGGTAGTTCCCCAGTGCATCTGTCACTACGTGTAGCGCAATACTGGTAGGTCGTCCTTTTTGTACTGGCATGTCTATCCAGACAATCGCACTTAAAACAGGTTGTCTCGATTGCACATCTATCACCCTACCGCTTAGTTGGAACCCGCCATGTTGAAACTGGAATCCTGGCACCAGTGGCTGCTCTACCGTAATATCGGGGTCACTATCTTCAGGATCATGGACATCCCCCACAACAGGCATAAAACCTGGAGTAGGCGTTAATTGTTGCATGTGTTTCACCGTCACAGGATGCGAGTCAATCCAGGTGTAAGTGAGGCCTGCGCCAATGAAAGCTATAAGCAGGCAGCGCCAAGCTACCAGAATACGAGGAAATCTTCTTCTGTCACGTCTACGACTTGACGTAGAAGGCGTAGTCGTTTCAATCATCATCTTTCCCTTTAGAGCCTTAAGGCAAACAATCCCTGGTCACCTAGAGAAGACTGGTAGAGCACACCCTGAGCTACCACCGGCTCTGAACGTAGTTCACCCAGGTTCCAGGTATGGAGGCGCTTACCCGAGCGACCATCCAGTAAAAGGCACATCCCTCCCTGAGCAGCAACTATTACCCAGCTTTGGGCTTCAGCCTGCACCAGGACAGGAGACGCTGTGATGGCACTTCCGACGAGTGTATGCCATTGCAACTGGCCGGTCCTGGCATCGATCGCATAAAGCGAGCCATCATAGCTGCCAAGGTAGAGTGAGCCCTGCTTTTCTGATAGAGCTGGCGAAGATTCTGAACCACCGGCGAGATGTACATCCCAGCGTATCGCTCCCGAAAGCGCATCAAGCGCGACAACACGCCCTGACCACATCACGACAAATACTAACCCCAACGCCTCATCAACTGTTGGCCCGCCTGTCATACGTTCATGTAATGCAAACTCCCAGGCCTTGCGGCCCGTCTGCAGGTTCAGAGCGTCAAATTCATTCGAAGCGCCAAGTGCGACATACACCAGCCCACCGGAGACTGCGGATGTCGTGCGTGTCGGCCAGAACTCTGCCAGCGCATCCTCAGAGTGAAATACCCAGTATTTCGCGCCTGTTATAGCATCCAGGCACCACAATGAATTTGCGCCACTGGAGATCAGCAAGACTCGGCCAACAACCAGTGGTGCTGCCTGCACGAGACCTCCAGTGTCAAAGCGCCAGCGTTCCTGTCCATTGTTCGCATCCAGGGCTGCGATGTAGTGCCCGGCGAGCGCCAGGTAGATCAATCCATGCGCGAGTGCCAGGCCATTGGAAGATAGCTCCCCACCTGCTGGTATGCGCCATTCTTCAGTACCACTAAGCGCATCGAGAACGTGCAGGTAACCATCCGGTGCCAATAGATAAATACGTCCATCGTCGACAACAGGAGCATAGAGCAACGGAGCACCTGCCGGGTGATACCACAGAGGTGTAGGAGCATTAGCACTGCAACAGGCAGGAATTGTAACCGAGCGTGTCGATGCGCTATCATGACCAGCTATCGTCCAGGCATCGTCGCTAAAATGCAGATCAGACTTAGTCGGCAGGGGCGCGTCATGAAAGTATATCTGCGAATGTGGCAATATTGGCTCACCACCTGCCAATAGTGGCGTCGGTGTCCGGTTGATCATCGCAGGCTGGCCGGCGGGAGTACTACTGCAGGCAGTGATGATAGCCATCATGAGGCATAAAATAAAGCAATAAGAAACTGCAGGACGACTATGGCCCCCACGTTGCAACCGCCGTATCATTGTAAGGGCGAGGGCGGTGTGGAGCAGGGTGGGGACCCTTG
>Ga0187846_10000592_pt1 | contig 20703 bp, 18 predicted proteins | sample TC_taG_FD_161473 | JGI IMG/M metagenome (GOLD analysis project Ga0187846, IMG submission 161473) | Biofilm microbial communities from the roof of an iron ore cave, State of Minas Gerais, Brazil - TC_06 Biofilm (v2) | ecosystem: Environmental > Terrestrial > Deep subsurface > Cave > Wall biofilm...
CGGCTTCCTTTATGCCTGCGGCGCGTTCGAGCGAACGCGCTTCGTCGATCACGCGCTCGAACAGCCGCCGAATCGCCGTGTCTCCGAGCGGCCCGGCATTCGCTCGTTCGACGTTGTCGAGAATCTCCTGCTCGCGCACCGGCTGATAGACCAGAAATCCAAGCGCGCTTTTCAGTTCGCCGATCTCGATCGCGCAGCGCGCGCCTCGTTCAGCAATTCGACGAGCTTGCGATCCAGCGCGTCGATGCGGCGACGCCAGTCGTCGATGGTCTTGCCGTCCGAGGTCACGATCGCTCCGAACTTTCGCGGCGCCGGCTCACGCCCCGGCGCGCCGCATCTTTTAGGATGCGAATCCTCGCCGCCACGGCTGCGGCCGCGGCGTCGGCGGAAGCGGCCTTCTCGATTTCATCCACCAGCGCCGAGCCCACCACCGCGGCGTCGGCGATGCCGCCGAGCAGGGTCACGTGCGTGGGGAGCGAAATCCCGAAGCCGACCGCAATGGGCAGGGTCGTGAATTTTCGGACGCGCCGCGCGAGCGCCGGCAATTCCTCCGGCAGAGCGTCCCGCGAGCCCGTGACACCCGCCCGTGAAATCAGATACAAAAAGCCGCGCGAGGATGCCGCAATCTTTTCCAGGCGCGCATCGGTCGAGGTCGGCGCGGCAAGGAAAATCGTGTCCAGGCCCCTCGCCCGCATCGCCGAGCGATAGTCCGACGCCTCCTCCAGCGTCAAATCCGTTGCCAGCACGCCGTCGGCGCCGGCCTCGGCCGCCGCGGCCGCGAATTTCTCGAGGCCCATCTGCAGAATGGGATTGAAGTAACTGAAAAGAACCAGCGGCACGTCGCTGTGCGCGCGAATGCGCCGGGTCGATTCGAGCACGCCCGCTAGCGTCGTCCCGCCTCGCAGCGCTCTCTCGCTTGCGCGCTGGATCGTCGGGCCGTCAGCGACCGGATCGCTGAACGGAACGCCCAGCTCAATCACATCCGCTCCGGCCTCCGCCGCAGCACGCACGATCTTCTCGGTGGCCTCGAGCGAAGGATCGCCCGCCGTGACATACGCGACCAGTCCCAGCTCGCCCTTCTCCGCGAGCCGCCGAAATCGCCGGGCAATCCGCGTTTCAGAGTTCGCCGCAGGCGCGGGGATTACGGGCTTCGAGATGGCGGGTTCAGACATGGCGCGAGAAGATCTCCATGTCCTTATCGCCGCGGCCCGAAAGATTCAAAATGACCAGCTCCTCGCGCCTCATCTTCGGCGCGCGGCGCTGCAATTCCGCAATGGCGTGCGCCGATTCGAGCGCCGGGATAATGCCTTCGGTGCGCGCGAGCGTTTTCGCGGCGTCGATGGCTTGGTCGTCGCCGACGGCGGTGTATTCGGCGCGGCCTTGTTCGGCCAGCCACGCGTGCTGAGGCCCTACGGCAGGATAGTCGAGCCCGGCCGAGACGGAGTGCGTCGTAGAGATCTGCCCATCCGCGGTCTGCAGCACGTACGTGTACGTGCCCTGCAGAACTCCCGGACGCGCGCCGGTGAATCCCCGGGCTGCGGCCAGCCGCGCAGCATGTTGGCCGAGCGACGTCCCTCGTCCCCCCGCTTCGACGCCGATCATCTTGACATTCGTATCGCCGAGAAAAGCGTGGAAAAGTCCGATGGCGTTCGAGCCGCCGCCGACGCAGGCGAACAGCGCGTCCGGCAGCCGGCCCTCGGCGCGCAGAATCTGCTCGCGGGCTTCTTCGCCGATCACTTTGTGAAAGTCGCGCACCATCTGTGGATAGGGATGCGCGCCCAGCACCGAACCGAGCAGGTAGTGCGAAGTTGCGACGTTGGTCACCCAGTCGCGCATGGCTTCATTGATGGCGTCTTTCAGCGTGCGGCTGCCCGCGTCCACGCCGACGACTTCGGCGTCGAGAAGACGCATGCGAAACACGTTGAGCCGCTGCCGCTCCATGTCTTCCGTGCCCATGTACACCGTGCACGCCAGACCGAGCCGCGCGGCGACCGTGGCCGTGGCCACGCCGTGCTGCCCCGCGCCGGTTTCCGCGATCACGCGGCGCTTGCCCATGCGGGCGGCGAGCAATCCCTGGCCCAGGCAGTTGTTGATTTTGTGCGCACCGGTGTGCAGCAGGTCTTCACGCTTCAGATAGATCCGCGGCCCGCCGAAACTTTCCGTCAGGCGCGAGGCAAACTGCAGCGGCGTCGGACGCCCGGCAAAGCCGCACAAGAGCGAATCGAGCTCGCTCTGAAACTTGGAGTCCTGGCGGGCTTCGGCGTAGGCGCGCTCGAGCTCCTCGAGCGGAGCGACCAGCGTCTCCGGGACGTATCGCCCGCCGTAGGGGCCAAACCGGCCGCGCTCGTCGGGCGCCGCTTGCGCCGCCACGCTCATGGCTGCCTCCGGCGCGCGGCGCCGACCGCGCGCATCAAGGCCGTTACGCGCGCGTGGTCTTTCTTCCCCGGCTTTGCTTCCACGCCGCTGCACACGTCGATGGCGTAAGGTCTGGCGATGCGAATTGCCTGGGCGGCGTTTTCCGGCTTCAACCCGCCGGCCAGAAAGACTCTGCCGTAGCGGCGCGCGCGCCGCGCCATGGCCCACTGGAAACTCCTGCCCGTGCCGCCCCGCGCGCGGAGGTCGAAACCGTCCAGGAGCAGCGCATCCGCGCGGCGGTAGGGGGCGACTTGCGCAGCGCGCAGCGTTTTTCGCACTCGCACCGCCTTGATGACCGGCAGCGTGCGGCGCAGGCGCGCCACGGTTTCCGGCGATTCGTCGCCGTGCAACTGCAGATAGTCGAGGCCCACGCTGCGCGCGATGTCCAGCATCACTTCTTCCGCTTGATTCACGAACACGCCCACGGCGCCAACCTTCCGCGGCAATCGCCGGATGATGCCGGCCGCCTTCCTCGGCTCGATGTAGCGCGGACTTTCCGGGCAGAAATTAAAGCCGAGCAGCTTCGCGCCGGCTTTGACCGCCTGTCGCGCGTCGGGCCAGTTCGTGATGCCGCAGATTTTCACCAGCATGGCAGTCCCGCGGTCACGCGGCCGGGCCTCCTGTCTTGGCATGGAGCAAAGAGCGCAGCGCAACGGCCGGGTCGGCGTCCTTCATCAAGAGTTCGCCAACGAGAAAAGCGTCGAAACCGGCGCGCCGCAGGCGAACGAGATCCTGATGGCCGCGCAGGCCCGACTCGCTCACGGCAATGCAGGCGTCCGGGATTTCTTCGACCAGCTCGAGCGATGTCTCGAGGCGCACTTCGAAGGTGTGAAGGTCGCGGTTGTTCACGCCGATGATGCGCGCGCCCGCGGCGATGGCGCGCTCGAGCTCCTCCCGCCTGTGCACTTCGACGAGCGGCTCCATCTGAAGCGCCCTGCCCAGTTCCATCAGCTCGCCAAGCTGCTCGTCGGTGAGGATCGCGGCGATCAAGAGAAATGAATCCGCGCCCGCCGCACGCGTCTCCCACACCTGCCACGGGTCCACGATGAAATCTTTTCGCAGAATCGGAATGGCGGCTGTTTTGCGCGCTTCCTTCAGGTCTCCGAGCGATCCGGAGAAGAAATCTTCTTCGGTCAGGACGGACAAGGCCGCCGCGCCGCCCTGTTCGAGAGCCGCCGCCAGGGCTGCGGGCGCGTATTCGGCGCGTATCACCCCGCGCGAAGGCGACGCCTTTTTCAGTTCCGCGATCACATTGACCCCGTCCCTGCCCAGAGCCGCGGCGAAATCCCTAGCAGCCGGCGCCTTCTTCGCCACCGCCATCTTAAGCGCCGCCTCGGGAAGCACACGCTTGCGGTGCGCCACCGATTCCCGGCGCGCGCCGACAATTCGCTCCAAAATCGTTTTCGAGCGCGAACTAACTGCCATAGAGGGAAGCCGTTCCCCCGCGTACGGGAAGGCGCTTCAGGGCTCGCCCCGAAGGGAAAATCGCTGAGAACTATGCTAGCCGCGCGCAACCGCGATGTCAATTTCGCGCACCTTGTGTGGCGCGCCCTCACGAGGCTCGACCATGAGGTTTCGCTGTGGCAATATTTATGTTTCGCTGCCGAACACAAGCGCAGAGAAGAGGAGCCTCATGGCGAAGGCAATTTTTGCGGCGGGATGTTTCTGGGGGGTCGAGGACGCTTTCCGGCAGACTCAGGGAGTCACTTCGACGACGGTGGGCTACACCGGCGGAACGACGAAGAACCCGACCTACAAAGAGGTTTGCAGCGGGCGCACCGGGCACGCTGAGGCGGTGGAAGTGGAATTCGATCCCGCGAGGATTTCCTATGCGCAGCTTCTGAAGGTCTTCTGGGAGAACCACGATCCGACGACGATGAACCGGCAAGGGCCGGACGTGGGCGCGCAGTATCGTTCCGCGATCTTCTTTTTGGGCGCCGAGCAGGAGGCCGCGGCGCGCGAGTCGAAGGAAGGGCTCGAGGACGCGGGAAAGTTCAAGCGCGCGATCGTCACCGAAATCACGCCGGCGTCAGAGTTCTATCGCGCGGAGGACTACCACCAGCAGTATTTTGAGAAGCAGGGAATCCGATCCTGCCATCTGCCTTCCTGAATGCGGACTCGGCTTCGCTACTTCGGCTTGGAGGGGCTTTCGGTCAGCTCTTGCGCGATGAAGAATGAGCTGACGCCGACGACTCCCAGGATAATCAGGGCCACCAAGAGGCGCCGGCGCTTCTGCGGGTAAAACTTGACTTCGGGCTCGGTGCCCGCGCCCTCCGGCTTCTGAGCGGCGTCGGTGTCGTCGGGAAGGATAGTGACGCGATACGAGCTGCCCGCGCCAATCGTGTGGATGTCGCCGGCGTTGTCGAGAATCAAAGCGCCGCGATAGCCGGAAATGACGGCTTCGGTAGGGCTGACCAAAGTCACCTGCCCGTGGGCCGGCTGGCCGTCCGCCGCGCGAACGACGCCCTGGGGAATCCACAGCTCGAGCGGCGAAGATGCGGGGGTGGAGAAGCCGACGGTTCCGCGAGTCACTTTCGCCTGAACCTTTTCCGTGTCGCGCCGGAGGACTGCCGCGCTCGAGGAAAGCAGGTACACCTGCCCCGCGCCGACACGCAGGCGCAAAGTTCCGCCGGTTTCCGTCGAAAGGACGTCGCCGGGATACACCGTGGTACCCACGGCTGCGCTGATGTTTCCCAGGTGAGCGGTTTCCGCCTGGATGACCGTGCCGACCGCGTTGTCGGTGGCGGCGACGGGGAGATCCAGAAGGCCGACTACGAGGAACGCAACAAGGCAGGAACGGGCGATGGATCGCACGTCTTCCTCCAGTGGGCTGCGCTCACAATTTAGGCGCGCCTTTGGCGCGTGTCAATACCGATTTCAATGGTTCCCTAGCGGCTTGGCATCAAGCCGGTGGAAGAAGGGCCAAGATTCAGGTTAGAATGGGTTGTTTTGGGGAGCAAAGTGACGCTGACGAACATTCACGTGGCCAATGGCGCTGGTACGACGACGGCCGGCATGAAGACGCTGGTGCGGGTGCGCCCGCGGGGGTTCTGTGCCGGAGTGGTACGCGCCGTGGACATCGTCGAGCTGGCCCTGGAGGCCTACGGTCGCCCGGTCTATGTGCACCACGAAATCGTGCACAACCGCTACGTCGTGGACCAGTTGCGGCGGCGCGGCGCGATTTTCGTCGAATCCATCGGCGAGGTGCCGGAAGAAGCGGTGCTGGTCTTCAGCGCCCACGGCGTTCCTCCCAAGGTGCGCGGCGAGGCGCAGGAGCGGCGCCTGCGGGTGATTGACGCAACCTGCCCGCTTGTCACCAAAGTGCATCTCGAGGCCCTGAAATTCGCACGGGAGGGCCGCACGCTGATTCTGATCGGGCACCGCGACCATCAGGAAATCGTCGGCACGTCGGGCGAAGCGCCGCAACAGACCGTGGTTGTCGGCAGCGTGGAGGAAGTGGACGAACTCGAAGTGCCGGACCCGGAGCGTCTGGCGTTTCTCACGCAAACGACGCTCTCGCTTTACGACACGCAGGAAATAGTGGCGCGGCTGCGGCAGCGCTTCCCGTCGATCGTGGGCCCGGCTTCGGACGACATCTGCTACGCCACGCAGAACCGCCAGGAAGCGGTCGAGGCGCTGACCCACGAAGTCGATTTGATCCTGGTGGTGGGTTCGGCGAACAGCTCGAATTCGAACCGCCTGGTCGAAGTGGCCAAACGCGCCGGAGTGGCGGCGCGGCTGATCGAGGACGCCAACGACCTGGACGCATCGTGGCTGGAAGAAGTGAAAACTCTGGGCCTGACCGCGGGCGCGTCCGCCCCCGAAGTCTTGGTGGAGCAGGTAAGCCAGCGGCTCTGGAATTTCGGCTTCAAGAATCAGCGCGATCTCGATCTGATCCGCGAGGACGTGCGCTTCACTCTGCCTCCGGAACTGGCCGCCCGGCAGGGGCCCGCCGCAGGCTAGCGGCGCGGTCGGGCGCGGCAAACGAACTCGAAGGAGCCCAAGCGTGGCGGTGAAAATCGTCCGCCAGCCGAACAAGATTGCTCTGTTGGGCGCGCCCACCAGCGCCGCGGCGATGTCGTCGGGACACGAAGGCGCGCCCGCAGCGCTGCGCGCAGCGGGGCTGGTCGAGCGGGTCCGCACCATCGGTTATGAAGTGGCCGACCTCGGCGACGATCCTCCCCAGCTTTACAAGCCTGATGAAGAGAGCCCACGCGCGCGGAACGTCGCGGGCGTGGTGGCCGCCCTCGAAGCTCTCAAGCCGCGCGTCGAGCAGGCCGTCAAGTCCCTCGCGCTGCCGTTAATCGTGAGCGGCGATTGCTCCGTTGCGCTGGCCACCGTGGCCGGCTTGCGCCGCTATTTCCGCAACGTCAGCATGGTTTATATGGACGCCGACGCCGACCTGAACACGCCGGCGAGCACTCCTTCGGGCTGCGTGGACGGGATGGTGGTCGCGCATCTGACGGGCCGGGGCGCCGCGGAGCTGGTGCGATTTTGGGGCGAGCCTCCCCTGGTGCGCGAGCCGGATCTTGCGCTGTTCGGAGTCTCGCGGCTCGATCCTCCCGAGGAGCAACTGCTAGTTCGCTCACCGCTGCGCCGCTATCTTGCCGAAGACGTTCGCAGGATGGGCGCCGCGGCGGCGGCGCGGGCCGCCGTCGAGCGCATCCACGCGAGCGGCTACGAATTTGTGCTGCACTTGGATGTGGACGTCATTGCCGATTTCGCAGCGACGAACTATCCCGGGTCCGGCGGACTTTCGATGGACGACGTCCGCGAAGCCCTGAAGGTTTTCGCGCAGCAGAAGCATCTCGCTGCGCTGGAAGTTACGGCTTACAACCCGGCGAAGGACGCCGACGGCCAAGGCGCGAGAACGATTCTCCAGCTCCTCGAGGATTTCTTCGCCGCGCGGCTGGAGGCGCTGAAGACGCAAGCCGCAGCCGCCGCCGCTGCCACAGCGCCCGCTGTCGAGTTGGTAGCTTCAGCGTCCCCGTCTGCTGAGGAAGCGCCCCTCCAGCCTGCAACCGCGGACGCGACGCTTTCCGCGGCTGCTCCTCATGGAGGGCAGCCAGCAGATAGCCCCGATGCACAAGGCGCTGGCGAAACCACCGAAGCTTCTGTGTCAGAGACCTCCGTCGAACCAAACGAAACGCCTTCTTGACCCGCTGCCGGTGAAGCTTAGGACTTTCGGCCCAGTCGCGCTATAGGTCTGTCTGGTAGTACTGAAATGGACACCGGTACCATTGTTCGGAACGGTCCTAACCCCCATATTTTCAAGGAGCGGACAACTGCCCCCACTGCGATGAACGCCAACACGCGACCAGCCGCCGCCCGCGCCTTCGTGCGCAGCCTCAACATTTTGCTCAAGTTTGCGCGCATGTACGACTTCGGCCATCCGCGCACGGCCAAGCAATACGAAACGGCGTGGAGCGAGCTGCGCACCGCCCTTGGCGCCGAACAGGAGAACGAAGCGGGGCTCTTGCTGGCCGTGTCGGGCGATCAGCTCTTGCTGGACGGCCTGGCGCTGGAATCGGCGGCGGCGGAGAAAAGCTTCGCGCGGATGCTCTCGGCATCGGGCATCGCCAGCATTCACTTTTCGCCGAAGGTCACGCAGGCGAGCCTGGCGCGCTTTGTTCGCGGCTTCCCTACCGGCACGGGCGCCAAGCCCGGGCAATTGGCCGCCCAGCTGAAAGATGCGTTGCAAGGCGATCCCCACATACACGTGAACGAGGTGTGTTTCGTTCCGGCCGATTCTGCCGTGGCCAAATCGACCGTTGCCGCGCAGCTGGCGGCTCGCACTCTGGGTTTCACTTCAGGGCAATCCGATGAACTCCTCAATGATCCGGAGAAGCTGCTGCAATTGATCGTCGCCGCCGAGGGAACCCGAAGAGGAGGCCCAGGAGACGGGCCCCGGGGCGGCGGAGGGTCCGGCGAGGGTTTCGGTGAAGGCAGCGGCGGCGAAGGCGGCGGATACGGTTCTGGCGAAGGCGGTCCGGGAGGCGGTCACGGGTCCGGCGGCGGTGGTCTTGGCACTGGCGGAGGAAGCGGATTCAGCTCAGGCGCGGGTTCCGGTGCTGGTTCCACAAGCGGCTCGAGCACCTGGAACGTGATTGGCGGAAGCGGAGGAGGAGCGCCGCTCGACGACAGCACCGGCGGATTCTGGCTGAATAAGGAAAGTTCTGGAGGCGCGGCATCGCCCTCCAGCTCCGGTGGCCCGGGTTCAGGTTCGGCCGGGCGAATCCCTGTGGGCGGAAGTAGTGGCGCCTTTGGCGGGAGTGGCAGCGGCACTGGCGGCGGGAGGGGAGCAGATGGCGCAGGCGGCGCCGGAAGCGGCGCGGGGGGCGGCTCGAGCACTTGGAACGTGATTGGCGGAAGCGGAGGAGGAGCGCCGCTCGATGACACCACGGGCGGTTTCTGGCTCGGCAAAGAAGGCTCGGCCGGAGGACCCGGCGCAGGCGGACCGTCCGTCGCCGGCGGCACTGGCACACCGGGAATCGGTGGCGGCTCCGGCGCTCCGGGAATTGGCGGTGCATCAAGCATCCCTGGCAGTGGTGGGGCTCACGGAGTTGGCGGCGGTTCGAGTGTTGGCGGTGGCGTTTCGGCGCAGGGCTCGAGCACCTGGAACGTGATTGGCGGCAGCGGAGGCGGAACACCGCTCGACGACAGCACCGGCGGCTTCTGGCTCGGGGAGGAAGGCTCTGGAGGATCGGGATCGAGCCCAGGTGGTCCGGGCGGTGGCTCGTTGCCGGGCGGTCCCGTTCGAGGAGGAGGGGGCGCAGGCGCCGCAGGCGGCTCAAGTGTTGGAGGCGGCGTTTCGGCGCAGGGCTCGAGCACCTGGAACATTGTCGGCGGCAGCGGAGGTGCGCCGCTGGACGACAGCTCCGGCGGTTTTTGGCTTGGCAAGGAAGGCTCGCCCGGCGGTGGTGCGCCATCCGGCGTTGGAGTGCTCACCGGCGGCGGCTCGCCAAAGGCATCCGGCTTGAGCTCCGCGGCCCCAGCGGGCGGCTTTGGGGGAGGAACTGGCGGCGGCGTGGGAATCCCAGGAGCAGGCGGGGCGGGTGGCGTGGGTCTGCGGGGGTCAGGCTCCGGTGCGCCGGGCACGAACGCGGCGGGTGGCTCAAGCCGCAGGCCCTGGGGCGGCACACAACCGGCGGGTCGCTGGAGCAACGCCACCGCGGGCATGCGCGGAAGCCGCAGCGCGCGCGGCGGCGGCCGCGGGGCCATGTCGGTCGAGACCGGCTTGATGACCCTGCAGGAAGACGAGCTGCAGGGCATTCTGCAGGTGCTGGCGCAGATTGCGCGCACCGGCGATTCCGCGAAAGACAAGCTCGATCCCAACGCCTTTCAATCGCGCCTTTCGACGCTTCCGCGCCGGGCGCGCTTCACCATCAGCCAGGCGTTGTCGGCGCTAGCGGCGCAGGCACCCACGGAGTCGTCCGACCGGCCGACGCTTCTGAAACTGGCCGAGCATATCGCTATCCGCTTCGCACTGGAAAGCTACGAGCGCGGCGACCTGGAAGTGAACGCCGTGCGCCAGTTGCTCGATGAAATGAACTCGGAGCTCGACGGCCTGCGCAAGATCCTGGGCGTGTACGAGGAACAAATGGCGCGCGCGGGACTTCACGTGCAATCGCACGTGGATTTGCTGGCGCAGCAATTCTGGGCGCAGGTGCCCGACACCAAGAAGAAGACGGTGCTCGAATCCGCCGATGCCTGGTGCGTTCCGCCCGTCAAAGTGCGGGAATACCTCGAGAGTCTGCAAGCGGCGGGAAAACCCGAAGAAGTGGAGAAAGTGCTGCGCAACTATGCGGACTGCATCACCAGCAAGGCGCCGGATCACCGCCGCCAAGCGGCCACGGGTCTCGCGGAGCTGGCGGAATTCTACGGCAAGAACGGCGAAAAGCTGCTGGTGGACACGCTGCGGCAAGTGGGCGTGCAGCTCGCCGAGGAAAAAGATTCGGAGATGCAGAGCCTGGTGGGCGCGGCGTTCGTGAGATTGTCGCAGGAAGCCACGAAGAGCCGAGCGTACCCGGCCATTCAGCGCGCCGTGGAACTGGTGGACTACGTCGAGACCGATCACCCCGGCGTGGCCAAGAACCTGCGGCCCCGCATCGCCATCGAAAGCCGGCTCCCGGAATTCATTGAAGAGGCTGTCAAGGCCGGCGCCGTGCCCGGAGGGCTGGCGGACTTATTGCGGCGCATGCCCGTGGCTGCGTCCGAGCATCTTGCCGCGCGCTTCAGCCGCGCCGGATTCCGCGAGGATTGCGAGCTGCTGATTTCGATGTTGCAAGGGCTGGGTCCCGAGGCGCTCGAACACCTGCGCAGGCAGCTTCGAGAGGGCGGCCCGAACGAAGCGATCAACGTGGTCGGGATTCTCTCGCGGGTGGATCTCGAGACGGTGGAAAAGACTCTTCCCGGCCGCATGAAGGAATGGAAGCGTTCGGCGCACGATCGCGCGGTGCGGCAAATCGCCGGCAGCGGCGCGCCCGAGCGCGGGCAGCTTCTGCTGGACCTGTTCGATTCTCTCGACGCGCTGATTCGGCCGCTGGCCGTGGATGAAATCGGTCTGAGCGGAGAACGCTCCGCCGACATGCGCCTGCTGCGCCTGGCGGAAGGCGACCTTCCGGCCGATGGCACCGACTATCTGCGCTTGAAGGCCATCGAAGCGCTGGGGCGGCTGCGAACCGCCGGTGCGGAAGCGGTGCTGCGGAAGATCGCCGAGCTGCGGCGCGCCTGGCGCTGGGCCCATCCCAGCGAGCTCCGGCTGGTCGCGGCTCAAGCGATGGAGAAGATCGACCCCGAGTGGGTGCGCAGTTTTATTCCCAAGAGCGGCTTGAACATCGCGGACTTGTCGATCGAAGCTCTCGACGCCGACCCGGAGTCGTCGGCCATTCGCCAGCGCCGCTACCAGCGCCTGCGCCTGGAGCATCCGGTGCCGGCCACCACAACGAACTTGAAGGAAAACTGCAACCTCGAAATTCCGGAGATGACTCTGGGCGGCGGCATCGCGGTTTGCGAGCAGAGTTTGCACCCCGGCAGCGTGGTGGGCTTGAAGCTGAACGCCGGGACCAAGCCGGTGAAGGCCCAAACCATCGTACGCGACGCCAACACCCAGGCGCGCGCGTTCGAAGTGGTCGAGATGGATCTCGAAGAGCGCGCCAAACTGCGCAAGCTCCTGGTGCAGCTGGGCAACGCCATGAAGCAGTCGTCATCGAAGGAACGCAGCCGCCGCGGAACGCGGACCATCCTTTCGAACCCGACGTAACCGGCCTGGCGCATCCTCCGAGCCGGCCTCCGTGCGCCGCAGCGAGCCGAGCCGCAAGGCCGCGAGCAGAAAAATTCCCGCCGAAATCGCGAAAATCCATCCGCCGGCGACAGGCCGCATCTGCAACCCTAGCCGTGCGGCAACCGCGAAGGCCATGGCGATCGCGTAGCAGCTGATGGCCACGCGCCGGGGCGGCCAGCCGCGAGCCAGAAGCAGATCGTAGAAGTGCCGCCGATCTCCGCGAAAGGGCGATTGCGCATTGCGCAAGCGCCGAACCACGGCCAGCAGCGCGTCCAAAAAGGGAAGCGCGGCCACCTGGACGGGGAAATATAGGTTCGCGCCCGAGGCTCCGCGAGCGCCATAAAAGTCAAGCGCCAGGAAGACCACGCAAAAACCCAGCACCGTGCTGCCGGAATCGCCCATGAAGAGACTAGCCGGCGGGAAGTTGGGGAGGAGAAAAGCGGCGCTCGCTCCCAGCACCGCCACCGCCGTGAACATGCCTGGCGGACTTTGCCATCCCGTTGGAAGCGAGAGGTAAGCAGCGGCAATCACGGCAGCGACGCCGGCGGCGACGCCGTCTGCGCCATCCAGGAAATTGAAGGCGTTGATGAACGCAACGACGAAGAGACAGGCCGTCATCAGCGCAAGTGCGCCCGTGCCGGCCCAGGGTAAGCGGTAGCCGCCGTGCCAAAGAAGGAATGCAGCGGCCAACTGCGCAGCGAGTCGCGCGGCGACCGGCAATCCGCGGATGTCGTCCACGAGCCCGGCGAGCCCAATCAAGCCTAGCGCGGCGAGGAATGTCGAGATGAAGGCCGAGTGCGGCGCGAGCCATGTGGACGCTACGATGGCGAACAGGATGGCCGCCCCACCAAGCCGGGGAACCGGCCGCGAATGAATCTTGAGCGCTCCGGGCGAATCGACCAGCCCGAAGCGCAGGCAAAGCGCCTTCACCACGGGCGCGCAGACTACGACGATGGCGAACGCCGTGGCCGCGGCAATCCAGCTCGGCGCGTTCATCCGACCACCGTGTGAGCCAGTCGCCGCAAATGATGCATGCGCAGGCGAGCGGCCTTGCGCGCCAGTCCTCGAAAACCCGACTCGCGAAAGGCGGTTCGCGCATCGCGCGCGTAGAATCGCAGCAGTCCATTCGAAACATCTTCGTAAAACCGGCGCTCGAACGAGCCGTCGGCGATTTCGCCGGACAACCGCTCGAACCACTGCAAAATGACGCGGCCGATCTCCGGTTCCGGCACGGTTCCGAATCCGCTCGCGTCCAACAGAACAGGCCGAACCTCCAGACGGGCGAGATTGCCGCCGGGACCCAGGGCGGCGACAACGATGAGTCCTTCGCGCTCCAGGGGAGACGGGGCGTAGCCGGATACCAGGCTCCCCAGGCCGTAGAAACAAAACGACGGCTGCCCCGATTCCGTGCCAATTCGTCCGAAGCCAGTGATGCGATGCGAATGAGCGGCAGCGACCACATGGAATCCCGCGCGGGCCAGCGAGTCCATCCGGCGGACGTCTTCGGGCGCCGGATAATTCGTGCGGGCCACTCCGGCGTGCAAGAGAGCGATGCAAAACTGCGCGCCCTGGTCCTTCATCCGTTGCAGGGCTTGCCGCCCGCGGGGGAGCGTCGCCGGCTCGACGCCTGGCCGGGTGGACGACGCGGGATCCTGTGTGGCCCTCGCCGACGCCCAGAATCCCACGCGAACGCCGGCGCGGCCCAGCCGCACGGAAATCTCGGGCGGGGCGCTCAGCGTGCGGCCGGTGCCGAGCGGGAGGATTGCGTGTTTCGCCAAGGCTTCGCGCGTGCGCCCGACCCCGGCGAGCCCGTAATCGCAGGCATGATTGTTGGCGATCCCGGCGGCGGCGCAATGAATGGCTTGGAGGTATTGGAGAGAGCCCGGCGGTGCCTGAACAATCTGGCCGACTCCCGCGAGCGGCCTCGGCACGAGGCCTTCCACATCGACGGGGCACTCGAGATTCAAGAAGGTGGCCGCCACATCTTGAAAATGAGACGCAAGCGACCCGGCCATTTCGCGCCAGCCACAACGGGCGGGAAAGGCGAGACGGCCCGCAGGCAGGAAATCGCCCGCAATGGCGACGCGAGCTGCGATCTCCGTGTCGCGCGCGGCTTCCCACAGGACTAGAGTTGGCGAGCGCATGGAAAACGGCGGCATCAAGCGGCGCGGCGTGCCAGCACCCAGTTCGTCAGGCGCTTGCGCAGGGGATGGAGCCACATCGGGACGAGGACCATACCGAACGCGGCCGCAACGACCCCCGACGCAACCCGCAGCGAAAGCCGCGAGTGGTCCGTCGGCGCGGAAAAGAACGGCAGGAAGATCGCGGCGCCGATAAGACTCGAGAGCGCGATCCCAACACTTTCTTTCGGAAGAAGCTGCGCGAACGGCACGCGGTTCTCGAGGTGATAGGCGACCACGACCGCGGCATACCCGGCAGCAAGCGAAAATGCGTAGGCAACGACGACGGCCGATCCGCCGCCGTGCTTGCCCGCGAAAAATCCGAGCGCGGCGTTGAGTAGCGCGGTGGCGACACAGCCAATGGACACCCACTGCAGCGCGCCCGTGCCCAGGTCCACAACGTAAGCCGGGTTGCTCAGAACATTCACCAGCCACGCGCCCGCCAGCAGGACGACAAACAGCACGAAAACCGGTTCGGCGCGCCCGATCCACACGATGGAGACAATGGGGCTGAGGACCGCAAGAAACGCGAACGCCGGAAGCGCGAGAAAGAAAATCAGGCGATAGGACTCGCGATACACCGCAGGGATGGAATCCGGGTCGCGTTCGCGCAACCCGGAGATGGTCGGCACGAGCACCTGATTGGCCTGCACGATCAGCTCGCGGAACGTCACCACCCAGCGCAGCGCCATGTCGTAGTAGCCGGTGAACGCCAGGCCTCCGAACTTCGCAAGCAGCGCCTTGGTGACCGGCTCGCGGACCGCTTGGCTCGCGGTGATCAACTGAAAGTGAATGCCGTAGCCCGCGACTTCGCGAAACAGCGCGCGATCCCAGCGGCGCGGCAGAAAGGGCAGTCGCGTCAAGCAGCGGCGCAGGAGAAACCACGATGCCAGATAGCAAGCGGCCGCTTGAATGACTTGCGAATACGCCAAGCCGAGCAAGCCGTGCCGGGGCACGAGCGCGAACACCAAGACCAAGTAGAGAACCGAGCCTCCGAGCGCCACGTAGTTGCGGCGGGTGATGAGTTCGTAGCCCGCGAGAGCCGCGTGCAGAATGCTGCCTGCCAGATTGATCCAGAGCGACACAATCGCGTACGGCAGGATCGCCAGCGCTTCCGGCAACTTCGACGGCGGCAGCACGCTTGCGAGCCCCCACTTCGCTGCGGGGTAGAGCGCGACCGTCAGCGCGGCCAGCACCACGGCGATCGAGACCAAGGCGGTCTCGACGAGCGCGGACACCCGATCGAATTGCCCACGCGCGACATAGGCGGCGACGAATTTGACGATGCTGGCCGAAAATCCCTGGTTGGCGAGCGCAATGAATGAAGTGGTCGCAAGCAGCAGCGACCAGATGCCCAGGCGCTCGACTCCGATGCTTTGAATGAGGAAGCCGTAGAGAAGAAACAGCGCCGCAGCGCTCCCCACGACCTGAACGAGAGTGGTCAGCGCATTGAGCCGAATTTGCGAATATTTCAACGGAGTCAGCTCCGCCGGAGCGCCGGCCTGCGAGCTTCAGGCCGCCGAGTGCTTCCGCACCGGCTTCCATTGCCCGGACGTCTTGCCGCCGAGACATTTCAACACGCCCAGAAGCGCGGCAGAATTCACCAGGCAAAACGAGAAGGGCACGGACCACGGAAGGCCGGCAGCGCGGTTGCGCAGCGCGAATCCGGCCAGCGCCAATGCGTAGAAAACCGCCTGCAACAACAGAGTCAGTTGGAAAAATGCGCCGCCGTGCAACGCAACATTGCTTGCGAGAAGACCGAGAAGAAAATACGGAACCAGCCAGCGCAAGAGTTTGTGCGACCACAGCGCAACGGCCAGGCTGCCGTGCCGAAGCGGGTTCAACAGCGAAGAATGCGCGAGGAGCCCGCGAAGGTCCTTGCTTACGATGCGGACCTTCATGCGCAGCATGGCGCCGGCGCGATCTTGAGCGAGCGGCATCGCCACCTAGACGCGCCGGTCGAGAATGTTGCGGAAGCCCGCCTCCGCCGCCCGCAGCGGGAGAACGAAGTCGTCGCCCAGATTCGGGTCGAGCGGCCGCCACAGCGGCCGGCGCATGGCAAAGAGCGGGCCCGAGGCCATCGCCAGCAAGCCTTGTGCGCTCTCCCGTTCACGCAGCCAGCCTTCGTATCGGAAATAGAGGCTTTCGTTTTCGGCGACAGCCGTGGCCGTCCCGTTGAGGTAGCGGGGGTGCGATGTCACGATCCCGACGCCCGGGTCGGCGAAATTCTCGAGGAGCAGACCAAGGGAATCGGGAGCGAGAAGGCTGTCAGCGTCCGTGAACACAAGGACCTCGCCGGACGCGGCGGCGACCAGCCGGTTCTGCATGGCGCTCTTGCCTTGCTGTTGCGGAAAGGAGATGAGGCCCACACCGTCGGCGCGAAACTTGCGGACGATCTCCTCGGTGCGGTCGGAGGAGCCGTCGCTGCCGATGAGAACCTCCATCTGCCGGCGCGGAAAGTCCGACGCAAGAACGTTTCTCAGCTTGTCTGCGATGGCCGACTCTTCATTGTGCGCTGCGACGATGAAGCTAACCAGCGGCTCACTGGCTGCGCGGTGAATTTCCCGCGGACGTCCCAGCAGTCCGGTCGCGAGCAGCAGAGGATAGCCGAAATAGACGTAGCCGATCAGGGCGGCGCAAACCCAGAAGAGAATCAGCATGATGGCGCCTCGGATCTCATGACGCGGCCACGCCGGCGGCTTGCGCGCGCGCCGCGTGTCGAACTCCAAGTTCCCTGTAAGTAATCAGCGCGACTCCGCATCGATCGAGCGTGACCCGTAGTTCCGGGTCCATGAGCACGCGCAATTCCAGCTCGCGCTGCACGCCGATGGCGTCAGCCTCCGAAAAGCCGGGCTCGGCAATGCCCGGATGGCACACCAGTTCGAACGTCCCCTCGGGCAGGTTCTCAAACGCGGCTTTCCAGTGGCCCCGAAGGGCGTCGAGGTTGCCACGCTCGCTCGGAGGGCACGAGACGCGACTGTCCGGCGTCGAGACGCCGCGCAGCACCGTGGATTGCAGCGCGCTCCTGTAGGATTGAACCAGCACGCGCCGCAGGGCCGTGCCGCGGTGGGCTGCCGCGATCCTGCCGTTCTTCGGCCAGACACCACAGCGAGGCGAGCGCGCGCAGGGAATGCCTTCGGCCTGGACCGCGCGCGCAAACGGCCGGATCGCCGCGGGGTAAAGATGCATGTGGTGATGCGAATCGGCGTGCGTGGGATGGATTCCGCGGTTTTTCATCCATTGAATCTGGGCGCGAAACTCCGCTTCGATCTGCCGCTCGGCGGCTTGCCAGCGCCAGAGCTTGCGCATTATGGCGCCTGGCGCAAGAAAGTTGCCCGCGGCGTCCAGCAGGCTCGAGACTTCGCTCTCCGGCAACAGCGGCCGGCCCTGGCAGATGTTGAGGTGCACTCCCACGCCGAGCCGGGGCGCGCGGCGCAGTTGCCCGATGGCATATTCGGCCGCCCTCATATTGGCCATCAAGGACGCGCTGGTCACGATGCCGTGCCGGTGCGCGATCAGGATCGCGTCGGTGATGCCGCGGTTCATGCCCAGATCGTCGGCGTTCACGATCAGCCGCTTCTCATTCATGGCTGCAGTTGATTGACGATCAGCGGGATTTTGCCGCCGGGGCGCGCGATGGGTTCATCGGCAATTTCGGTGGTTACCTGCATCACCGCTCCCAGCAGAGCTTGCAATCGCGCCTGGATTTGCGCAGCTTCTGCAGCAGCCTCGCCGTTGCCCGAGACAGCTCGCACCACCAAGCGGTCCGGGCGGTCGTGAACGAATTGGCAGAAGCGCAGCGAGCGCGCCTGCTTGAGAAGCTGGTTCAACGCGCGCGGCGAAAAGACGCGCCCGTCGGGGCAGCGGAGCAGATCGCTCTCGCGCGTGATCGTCGGGACGACCCGGGGAAACGCCCGGCCGCAGGCGCACGGGTCGCCACCCTGCCAGCGGCCGCGATCGCCGATGCGGTAAAGGAGGAGCGGCATGGCGCGATTGCGGAAACCGGTCCAAACAAGGTAGCCGTCTTCGCCCGGGCCGGCGGGCTCGTTGTGGTCATCGAGAATCTCGAGGAATCCGTATTCGGGGACAAGGTGCATCGAGCCGCGCTCGCATTCCTGAATCAGGCCGCAGTATTCGGTCATGCCGTAGTGAAAGACGCGCGTTGCGAAGGCCGCTTCGATCTTTTCCCGAACCGGCGGATGAAGCGGCTCGCCCGTGGTGAAAACAACGCGCATCGGAACGCGCTCGCCCCGCTGCAAAGCGAAGTCGGCGAGGATGCCGAGAACGGAAGGGAATCCTTCGAGTACCTGGCCTTGCCGTGCGCGAAGGAAGCCGAGGTAAGCCGGAGCGTTCTTGGCGGAGAGATGAAAGATGCTCATCAGCGCCTGGCGGTCCGGCAGGTTGTAGGTCCAGAACGGCGGCGACGCGCGTCCGGCGGGCACAATGCGCGCTCCGAAAAACGTGATGCGAGGCGAGCGCGGCGGCACGCCTGCCCACGCCCATTGCCGGAGGGTGAACGCCCAATTCTCCCGCGCCAGCTCCGGTGTGTACGCCATTTCGAGGTTCGCGCCCGTTGTCCCCGTGGTTCCCGCGCGGATGCGGCGGCGCGCCGGCGTCGCGGAAGAGAGAAGCCGATGGCGATTTTCGCGAACCGCTTCGCGCGTCAGGACGGGCAGCCTGCGAAGGTCTTCCGCGCTGCTGATTTGCAGACGCGGATAGTCGCGGTAGAAGGGGACCGCGCCGCACGCTTCGTCGAGCGTTTGCCGGAGCGTGCGGACCTGAAACGCGGCAACGTCGCCGGCGCTCCACGACTCGTGCTGCCGCAACTCGCGGAGCAGGGCGTAGGTTTCGGGCGCGTGGCGAATGCGCCTGAGCACCCAGCCGCGCGCGCTCGTCAGCGCGTGCCGCGCGGGCGACGGAAAGCGGTCGTAGAGGGCTTGAAGACGGGGAAGGTTGTTTCTCAGCAGCGGTTCCAGCATGTCGTTTGCTTGAGGGCGGCTGTTTCTCAGGAAGCTTGGACGACGCGCAGGCAGAAGCGGCGCAGCCTGTGACTCTCACTCCGGTTGTTGAGCCGTTCGACGACCGCAGCGCGTCCGCGGCGTCCCATGTGAGCGGCAGCCTCCGGATGATCCAGCATCCAGCGAATGCAGCGCGCCAGCGCGGCCACGTCGCCCGGCGGGAAAAGAAGTCCGGCCTTCGCGTTTCGGAAGAAGGGCCGGATCGGCGGAAGGTCGCTCGAGATCACGGGCAGGCCGCAAGCCCAGTACTCGAAGACCTTCACGGGAATGTTCAGGAGAAACTTGGGTATCGCTTGGAGGGGGCAGACTCCGATGCGCGCGGCACTCAATGCCGCTGCCGTTTCTTCATGGTCGATCCTCGGACGAATCTCGATACTCGTTTCGAGGCCTAGCCCGCGAATCCGGTCCCGCAGAGTCTTTTCCTCAAGACCGTTGTCGGCGTACCCGATCAGCAGAAGCCGCACACACCGGCCTTCGGCAGAGAGCCTGCGCAACGCATCGAGCAGCAGGAGCGTGCCCGCGCGCTCGGAAAGCCCGCCGCGATAGACGAGGTCAAACGTCTTCGACGGGTTGCGCGGAGCGGGGAAAAAATCAAGGTTGGGGAAATTGTAAAAGACGAGCTTCCTGCTCCGGCCCGCGCGCGCCAGCCGGCGCAGCGTGAAAGGGTCCGCCGTGATCACGCCGTCGAAGCAATGCGCCGCAAGGCGTTCCGCCGCCCTCACCACTTTCGCCGCGATTGGCCTAACCCAGCGGGGAGCACGAATCTTGTTTCTGCGCCATCGACGGAAAATCTTCGTAGGCGTCATACACGACTCGCTTGCGAAACGCCGCTTTGAGAAGAAAGGCGAGGGGCAGCAGCTCCGGATCCTGAAAATGATAGATGTCGGCGTGCTGTCGCAGGAGTTGCAGCAACAGACGCGGGGCGGCAGCGATGCGCGACGTCCGGCTCCCCCGCCACGGCAGGGGGACGACAGCGACGCCGCTGCGCTTCCCCTGGATGTCCGCCGGCGCGATGAAACGCACGCCCACGCCGTTGGCGGCCAGCGGCGCGCATTCCAGGTGAAACGAGCGGCTCTTGAGCCGCTTCTGCGTCACGGTGAAGTGGCACAAAACGATGCCCGTGGAAGCAGCTTCGCTCGCGGCGGCGCGAACGAGCTCAGTAGCTTGCGTGGCCACGCGGAGCGAGCTCCCTTTTTTCCACGGATTGTTTTCGCAACGCACCGGCCACAAACACGAGGCTGAGGAAGAGCCAAGTGGCGCGGTCCGAGTTGATGTCGCCCGTGTTGACGGCATTGACGACGCCGGCAAAGCACAAAGCGGCGGCGATTTCGGAAAGCGCGAGGTGCGGTGAAAGCCGATCCTTGAGCTGCCGGAGAGACTCATAAGCGGCGCTGCCGAAAATGGCGCAGGCGATGATGGCCGCGGGAATCCCGAGTTCGCAGGCGAGCTCCAGAAAGATGTTGTGCGGCCAGTTGTAGAGCGCGGCGTTGGGCGAGGCGTAGCGATAGCCCTGGAGGCCCGCGCCAAGGAGCGGATGCTGCTCGATCAGTTTCCACGCCTGGCTCATCAGCTCGGCGCGAAAGTTCAGGAGCGATCCCGCGCCGCGGAGGTCAACGAGGGTCGAGAGGTAGCCGACCGAGCCGGGCGGAATGCCGATGAAGGGAAACGCGAGAATTGCCGCAGCCGCGAGGAACGCCGCGTCCGCCAGCTGCTTGCGGCGCCATACGAGGCTTGCGGCGATCACCAGCGCCAGGGCAATCAATGGGCCGCGGGAACCCGACCCAAGCAACGCCACCAGGGGCAAGGC
>Ga0187846_10000593_pt1 | contig 20605 bp, 16 predicted proteins | sample TC_taG_FD_161473 | JGI IMG/M metagenome (GOLD analysis project Ga0187846, IMG submission 161473) | Biofilm microbial communities from the roof of an iron ore cave, State of Minas Gerais, Brazil - TC_06 Biofilm (v2) | ecosystem: Environmental > Terrestrial > Deep subsurface > Cave > Wall biofilm...
GAAGAAGTGGACGATGCCGATTCATGACTGGAAGCCAGCCCTCAATCGGTTGGCGGTGGAGTTTGCGGAGCGGTTCCCGCAATGATCAACGGCTATTTACACAAAAAGGTTGACAGACCCCACTACACACCACTACATGGGGTCGGGAACAAGCTATCCCGCCGCCGCCTCTTGGAACAACGAAAGTTGCCTGATCGCTTGTTGGACTGGTCTATGCTTGCGTGGAGCAGAAGCAGGGGAATGGAGAAAGATAGCCACTCATTAGGACCAAGATCAAAGAATACTGCTTGAGGGTGTGCCAATCTTCGGTATGTGTGCCGCTGACGCTTACGTTTGGGCATCGTGTCACCCCACCACGACGAAGTAGAGGCTACCATCTTACCTCGTTACTCTGCCCCTTGCAAGTTGGTTTCCGTCACGGTCAGCGCTCACATACGTCAAGCATCACACGGCGAAGTGCCATTCTGACGGCTCAGCTTGTTCGCCCATGGGCGAACAAGCTGAGCCGTCCCCACGCTGAACGCCGAGCCCTGTGCTGGTGCGGGCGAGATCGCTTGCACTCCCTGCCACCCGTCGAGGTCACACTGCGGCGCGAGCCGCCCCTAGCACATCACTGTTGGAGCAGGTGACTCCGCCTTGAGTCCACCAACCTGCCCACAAGCGACAGAGGCTGGTGCGTGACGACCCAGCCACCCTGGCTAGATCGGGCGCAGCGGATCGTAGCAGAACGCGCGCACCTCTGCCACTGGGATCACGTCTGAGCGTCCGCCAGGCAGATACACGCCGGCACAGCGATGGCAAAAATATAACTGGTGCCAGCGCCACCGCGCCTGTTGCCAGGCGGGCAGACTCTCGCTGACTTGCTGGTGCCTCCTGGCGGCCTCGTGCGCTTTGAGGACAGCCACTACACCGACCATGATCCCGATTCCCAACCACCAGCCTCCACAAAACTGCCAATAGGTTTGGGGGGCAAGGATGAGACCCCAGAAACCGACGAGCCCCGCCAGCGCAAACGCGCACAACAGGAGCGAATACATCGCGGGGAATTCCAGCCAGGGACTCATGTAGATGGGAGGCGGTAGTGCTAACTGTGTACTGAGAGAACTCTGGCTGGTGGTCGTGGTGCTGGTCCAGCCGGGTACGAGTGCCCACTCGCCCTCCAGGTCCAGCCCCAGGTTCCAGGTGGGCCATTCGCATGTGGTTCTGCTGGTGCCAGCGTCAACCACGACGCTGACTTTTTGTACAGCATCCAGCTGCCCACAGACTGGACAGGTCAGATCTCTATTCCACAACGAATTCATCACTCGCTTCCTTCTCTATCTCAGGGCCAAGGGACTCCTGGCAAGAACCCTTCCCCAGCCAGGAAGCGCCAGCATCTGGTGCGCGAACGGGAGTGGGGACGTGACGCCTCGAACAGGTGATCACCCTCCAGCTGCACCTCGCGCGGTGGCGCCGTTTGCTACTATCGCATGGCAGCAGGGTCGTGTCAAGCCGCCAGAATGGGTAGTGCGGTCCATCGGCGTGTCAGTGGGCCTCTTCCTCTTCTTCTGTCAGCCAATCGGTGCGTGCTGCATGGCGATAGCGACTCACCAGCCGTTCTTGCTCCCTCAGCAGCCGGCCATACTGCATCAGGTCCGCGTCATCCCGCCCCCACAGCGTCCCCCGCTCGCCCGCTGCTCCTTCTCCGGGTGAGCGCCAGATCGGCTCCAGGAGTCGATGCTGGCGGAGCCACCCCTGCTCTGTGAGCAGCACCGGCGCCTGTTCTGCCGGTGTGAGCTGCGCGTTGACCTGGGCAATGCACGCCGCCAGGCGCGTCTCTGCGGCAGCCGACGCACACACCACCAGTACCCCAGGCGCCTGCCCCCAGCGCGCCCGGCCTACGTCGGTCGCGCCATAGACGGCATAGCTCCAGATCTTCTCGGCCACCGCCCCTGGTCGCTGGCTGCCTGTCTCCACCTCCAGAAAAAAGGGGAAGTACAGCTTTCGCACCCGCCAGATCAGGCAGGCATCCGGGCGCGGCACGCGCGTGCCAATCACGCGCGCCGTCTCATGCTCCAGCCAGACTTCTTCCAGTGACACACCCCAATCTGCCTGGCTTTCGCTGTCCTGGCAGAGCCACCCCACCAGGCGCAGCACCGCCAGCCGATGCCTGCCAGGCCGCTGCTCGGCCACAAACCAGCGATCCGCAATGCCGCTGGCTCCCTCCAGGGCCGCGCGCCGGCGCTCCCATTTCCAGGCGAACAGATGCGCCGCTTCGGCCTCTGTCAAGCCAGCGTCCTTACCCAGCTGCACAAGGCCACCATTGGTCAAGAGCGCCCGGCGCCCCGCGAGGGAAACCAGCCGGATTTCCTGACGCGCCTGCAACCGCCTGAGGCATGCGCGCAGCTCTTGCACCTCTACCGCGCACAGGGTGGCCAGCGTCTCCTCGCCCATCCAGCGCGCCCGCGCCACCCACCATAGCACGCGCAGCTCAAGCGTCGGATGCTCGCGTCCTTCGAGCGCAAGTCCTGGCGGCAGATAAATCGGACGGGGATCACAGGTCAGCCAACTCACCCGGCGGCCAGTCCTCTCCCTGTGGTGCCGCGCTGGTCCGTCTCGCGCGTCATGTGTGTCTGCCCACCAGCGGGCAGGTCCAGGATGGAGGGGCGGGAACCTGACGCCGGCAGAGACGGGACGAAAGCCACAAGGTGGGCCAGCGGCGCCGCCGCTAACAACTCTGCCGCGTGGGCCTCAAGATAGCGCTCATGCCACCAGCGGGACTGGGCGACGGCCACTTCCCAGACCTCGCCGGTCTCTGGTCCCGTTGTCCGCAGGTGAACGAGTACCCGCTCTGCCGCCACCCAGCACCGATACGCGTGGGTTGTCGCCTGCTGCGGCGAGCGCCAAAGAGCGGTGCTGGTCGCGCCCTCCTCCCTAGACAGCCCGCTGCCCGTTGGCTCCTCGGGAGGGGAAGCCTCTGTGTGCTGGGACGTCCTGGTCTCTACCTCCGGAGCACAGAGCTGGCGCACCAGCCGCCAGATCGCGCGCAAGCTCATAAGATAGCCCATCCCCATCTCCACCCAGAAGAGGACATTCCACACCCCCCGCGAGGCGCCCTCACTTAGCTCGGCCTGGTGTAGAGCCAGCGAGGCGCCCACGAGCAAGAGCAGCAAGGGAAGGACCACTGTGAGGATCATCCTACCCGCCGCGAGCCAGTTCTTCGTTACTGTTGCCGATTGTACGTGCATGAGTTGCCATCGTTCCTTTCAACATTGTAAGAGTCTTGAGCCTACGAGTGTGGGCGAGACGCTTGTTTGACCCAGGCTGCTACGTCCAGGGACCACAAGAGATCGCTGCCAGGCCCACCAGAACACCAGCGTGCCTCACGCCGGCTCCTCTGCGCTAAAGAGCGCGTCGCGCTGCACCGGAGCCGACCCGCCCGACGCCGCCCGCCTCGGATGGGTTCGCCGGCTGGCGGCGGTGGGCGGCGCCGGCGGCGGTTTCTGCCTCGCCGGGCCGCTGCTGGTGCGCGCCACCTGCCGGACCACCGCTTCCACCGGACTGGTGGCATCCTGGGGATCGGGCGTGGCGGGGGCGGGTGTCGCGGTCGGGGCGCCGGTCTCCCGTTTACTCTGCCGGCCCGCGGCGCGCGCCGCCGCCTGTTGGTGCTGGCGTTTGTCTTCGAGGATGCGGGTCACCTCCAAAGCCCTCGCCACCTGATGGATCTCTGCTTCCACCTCGGCACGGGGCTGGCCGTAGCGGTTCCGCGAACTCACCAGCGCCCGGAGCGCCATTTGCTCGTTCGATGTGACATACGGCGGAGTCTCAAAACGAAACACGCTGGTGGGTTGTCCGTCTACCAGGGCGCTGGCAAAAAAGTGCCGGCGCGGCAGCCTCATCAGATCGGCGAGCGTCAAGGGGCCGCGCCGGTCGCCTTGCAGTCGCCACAAGAGGGCGTCGCCATCGTTGGCGCCTACGCGTCCGACCACCCAGGTGCCCACATTGGCATCCAGTTCCCGCGCCAGTGCCGGACTCTCCAGTTCCAGCCGTTTCACGCTGTTGGTGGCGACGACCACCCGTCCGCCAAACTTGCGCACCTCGCCAAAGAGGCCCAGCAGTGCGTTCGGGTCGAAGGCTTGCAGTTCATCGACCACCAGCAGCACTGGACGGCGCGCGTGCCACGGCTCGGCCTGCAAGGAGAGCAGCGTGCCTTGCAGGTAACTGAGCAAGAGTGAGCCAACAGAGCGCCGGGCATCGGCCCCCAGCCCACCCAGGCTGACCAGACAGAGCTTTCGCTCGCGGATAGCCGCTCTCCAGGAAAAGCGCGGCGCGCGTTGGCCGAGGAGCAGCCCACCGGCTCCCAGAAGCAGCGGGGCGATGCGGTTCAAGACGCTGCCGATCTCCTGTAACTCCTGGGCAGGCGTATTGATGCCATGCTGGTAGGTCCACATGCCGCGCAGCTCCGTATGTACCCCCCGGCTCGCCTCCAAGCGCGCCAGTACCCCATCACGATAGGCTGCCCTGGTAAAGAGCGGGTACAGGTCCAAGAGCGTGTGCGCCTCCACCGGGCGTCCGGCGTCCAGATCCGCGGCCGAGGCTTCCATCAGGGTGGAAAGGCCCAACTGAAAATTGCTGCGCACCCGCTGGCCCCAGGCGCCATCCGAGAGGCGCTCCATCGTCGTCACCACGTTATTGATCATCTCCTGGCGCAAGATCGCGTTTTTGGCGAGAACGGGGTCAGCATCCCAGAGGCTGGCGAAGCCCACCGGCATGGCATCGGTGGGATCGATCACCACCACGCGCCCATCTTGCACATCCCGCTCGGTCACCAGCCCGCGTACGTGCCCACAGAGATCATTGTGCGGATCAAGGATAATACAGGCCATCTGGCCGTCTGCAATGGCCCAGTGGACCAGCTGTTGCAGGAACGTGCTTTTGCCCGACCCTGTCGCGCCCACGACGGCGATATGGCCCTCCAGCACGGAGGTAGGAAAGCGAATCGGATAGCTGGCGCCGGCGTACTGGGAGAGGCCGGCAAAAAAGCCATCGAGCTGCTTGCGCCCTGCCGGTGACCAGGCGCCCGGATGCGCCAGGCGTGTGAGGGAGCCTTCAGGCAAGAGCGCCGGCGCGATGGTAAAGAGCCCTGGCGGCGCCAGGCGTTGCTGGCTGGGCGAGAGATCCAAATAGGACACATCATCGGCGGTGTGCGGTAGATGCCAGAGCGTTGCTAACTCGCGCGGCGAGAGGACCGGCCGGGCGCGCGCCCCGCCAAGCCAGAGCTGTAGGCGCGCCAAGGCGCCCCTGGGGCGAAAGGCCAGCGCGAGATCACGCATCGCCTGGCGAGCTGCCCGGTCACGAGCGGCAGCGCCCGCAATCTGCACACGGATCTGGCCGCGCCGTCTCGCCACCAGCCGATTGGCGCCAGCAAAGGCGCCAGAGTAGAGGTCCAGCAGCTCTTTGAGGCACCTCTCGCGCTCGCGTCCGAGGCCCACCGGCCCGATCACAGAGAGCCGCAGGCAGCAAGACAGCACCCGCTCGCGCTCTTTGAGCTTCTCGGCAGCCTCCGCCGCATGCAGCTGCAACAGCGTTTTCGTGCGCTCTCGACGGACCAGCCCGTAGACAATCACGCCCAGGAGCGAGAGCAGGAGTGGCACAATGAACCAGAGCCACCAGAGCAGCCGCGCAGCAGCAAGCCAGCCAATCAGGGCCGCCGGCGGCAGCAAGAACAGCAGCGCCCATTCCAGATCGCTCAGCTGTTCTCGCTGCCACGCGCGCGGTCCTCGCTCTGGCCGTGTGAGCGCGAGAAGCCGCCGGGCGGCCGCATTGCCCCAGCCGGAGCGCCCCTGACCGATGACGAGTTGGCACACGACCCGCAGCTCCGCTGGCGTGCGCGCGAGGGCCTGCAAGATGCCAGAGAGCGGATCCGTGCCCTCCGCAAAGGCGCGGCTCTCCGGGGTCGAGAGTGGCAGGGCGGCATCTTCAGCCAGGTGCAGCTCCGCGTAGCTCGCGCCCTCACCTGCGGCGAGGATCAGCGGGTCGCGGCTGTGCGCCTCGAGGGGTGAGCGCTCCACCTGGCGGTAGCCGGCCACGAGCTGGGCAAAGACCCGCTCTACGCGCGCCCGCGGACCACGCAGGGCGAAGTGGACCTGCTCGGCCCGGCCCTCCAGTTCGAGCGCCAGCGCCTCGTCTGTCGCCCTCCGAGGCCAGCAGCCGCGCCGGGGGTCGCTGCACAGAGCAGCCGACAGCGCCTGCTCAGCAATTTCCAGCCTGGCGTGGTTCTCTGCCGGCAGCCGCAGCCGCCAGAGGCACTGCCCCGGCGCGAGGACCGGCGTTGGTGGGGGAGTGGGCAGTGTCTCAGCTTCGATAGTGGTGACGGAGCCTCGGCCACCGAATGGCGGCAGCGAGGACGCGCCCGCGCGGGCCGGCCCGCGCGCGTCGCCGAGTATCTTCGCCCGCCGGGGGAGAGCAGGGGGAACAGGGGCAGCCATCAAGCACCTCCTTGAGGGACACTCTGCCAAACAATGTCGGCGATCTGCCACACTTCAGCGGTGGGCAGCAAGGACACCATCGCCTGAATCGTGCGTGCCTGCCAGGCGACCAATTCTCCGCCAGCGGGCAGCACGTTGATCTGCCAGATGATTTGGACTTGGGCCTCTTGACTCTGGAGCGTGAGCGCCGAAGCGGGCACGTCCTCGCGGGGGCTGGTGGCCGCATTGTCGCTGCCCTGGTCAAGGGTGAGGCGGGGCGCAGCCATCAGCAGTGCGCTGGCAGCGGTGCTTTCAACCAGCGGCAGCCAGCTCCCCCTGTAGTCCGCGTCGCTCATCCCTGCGCTCCAGCTAAAATAAGCGGCCAGAAACGCGCTGGTGGCAAGCAGCGCCGACGCCGGCGTTGGAGCGGGTCTGATCGAGGTCGGCGTGGAACTGGTCGGAGTCAGGGGTGGCATGCTGGTACGCGCTTGCACGCGAGTCACTGTCGTTACGCTCCTCTCTCTGCCTGGTGTCGTGCCTTCTTGTGTCCCACGGCCGGTGTGCCCCAGGATGACCACGGCTATGACGAGTACCAGCAGCACGCCGCGAATCAACCAGCGCCGGCGCCGACTGGGCGGCAAAGGTGGCGACGCCTCAGGCGGTTCTGCCAGGCGCAGCCTGGCGCGAGCGAGCGTCTCCAACAGGCGAGCGCGTCGGCTTGATGGCCGCTGCGCGGCGCCGGTGGTCGGGGAGGACACCGCTCGCGTTGGCAGGGTTGGGTGTGTCTGGCGCTTCTTCGCCAGGGCCGGGGTGGACGAATGCCGTGCATTGCTCATGGTAAGAGCGCTCCTTTTCTTATTCCGGGGTAATCACCACGGTTTCGCCGGTCCACAGGGCCGAAAAGACCGTCGTCGAGAGTGCCTGAATGCGATAGAGCGAGGAATCAATGATCTGAAGGTGCGACGCATCGCCGCCTGTCACTACAAGAAAATGGCCAACGGCAAAGGCCGGGTAATAGGCGCCGGTCGTGTCGCGCACGCCGACGATCACCGGGATGCCCTGCCTGGTCATGGACAAGAGAGCCGCCAGCGTTAGACTGCGGCCTTGCTGGACCAGGGCGCCAAAGTGGTACTGCCGGGCGAACCAGTCAAAGGCGGCCTGGCTCGTCAAGCCGGCCTGGGGGGTCAGGTAGGGATCAGGTTGATGGCCCGCGAGGACATCAATGGCGTGTCCCAGTGTCAGGGTGTTGACCCCCCAGGCTCGCAGTACCTCGGTCAAGACGGCTGCTGCGCAGTCCGCGTTCCAGAAGGCAGCATGCTGTGCCAGCGAGTCATAGCCCGCGGAAACCTCTGCCTGGATGATCGGCTGCACCCGCGCGCTCGCCGAGCCGGAGAGAGCTGGAATGCGCAGATAGCCGGGCACATGGGTAGGGTACTCCCAGGGCGGCTTGAGCGTGCCATCTGGCAAGAGAGACCAGACTTCGACAGCGTGCGTGGCGTGGGCCTGTGCCACGATGACCAGGCCAGGGGTGGCGCCCACTGGCAGCTTCACGCCCAGCGCCACCGCGACATGGCCGGCGGCGCCATCTTGCAGCACTATGATGTCTCCAGGCAGCGGGAAACTGTCCGGCCCTGCCGGCACCCGGACAAAGCCGGGATGCTGGGAGGGCGTACCCGCCCACCAGTCGGTGGCATTGGGGTAGGCGCCAAAGGTCTGATGGCTCGCCTGCTCATAGACCGAGGCGACGTAGTCGGTACACCAGACCACCCCATTCTGACTCAGCACCCCTGCTGGTATCCCGGGCGACCAGCGATCAAACGACCCGTTCTGATCGGGCGCGAGATGCGCGGCGAGGACGAGTGCGGCGCTGACCATTGGGGTGATGCTCCCCATCCCAGCGGCGCAGGCGGTCTGGATGGTGATGGCGGCGGCGGCCTCGACCACGCGAGAACCCGCCCAGGCGGGACTGACGTTGGCTGGCAAAAGCGCCGCCAGGGTGGTCAGACTAGCCGGAGTGCTGCCCCCGCCGCCTGGCGGCCCGCCGGGGTCACTCTGTCTTTCGTGCGCTTGTAGCTCGGCAATGATCGAGAGCAGGGTCTGGACATAGCCCGAAGTGAGCTGCTGTAGCTCTGCGTCGCTGGCCTCCTGGGGCGTCAGCCCATCCACATAGTAGAGAGCAAAGGTGACAAGATCAGAGGCGTGCCCGCCCTTGAGATAGAGGCGATCAATCAATGAAAACCAGGCAGCGATGCCGGCCTGCCAGGTGGGATAGACGGCGAAGACATGTCCCGCCCAGGACACCCCAACGCTCGCTGTGATGTTGCCGATATTGTCGGTGCCTGGCACCGCCTCGCGCCCGTCCTGACTTTCGGCAGCCCAGTCGGCCAGGGCAAAGGCATCATCGATCTGATAGGCGCGCGCTTCCTGCCAGACAAAGCTGGCATCCGCCGTCGAGAGAGGACTCTGGCGGTGATGCAGTTCCCAGGTGATGGTGGCGACACTGATCGTCGGTGCGTGGGCGATCTGGCTGGTCGCTCCGGTGGTCGCCAGCTGGGAGGTCGGGCCACAGGTGCCGCCAGAGAGTTGGACATGTGCCATCCAGGCCAGCCCACCGACCAGGAAGCTGGTAGCGCTAAACAGCCGAAACGGTCCTTTTGGTAATTTCATCGCCCGCTCCTTCCTCCTAGAGCCCTCGCGTCGGCTTGCACAGCAGCGTGATGGTGGCGTGCCCAGACAGCTCGGCAGGGGCAGGCAGGGTGGCAAGACTTGACGCCAGCCAGGTTGCTACTCCAGGTGCCTCGGCGCGTGTGGCGCGCCAGACCAGCGAGGTCCACGCAGAGATCGTCTGCAGGTTGTCTGCCCTCGCCTGCGCCCGCAAGAGGATCGGTTGGCGCTCGGCTTGCTCCTCCAAGAGCGCCAGCTCCCGGCCATCGAGCAGGCGAATGCCACAGCGGCGGGCATAGGCGCGGGCCGCGCTGGTGGCAGAGGCCGCCGTGACCAGCTCGCTCTTGGGGCAAGGCGAACTTGGAGCGGCCAGCACAGCTTGCAGCTGGGCGCGTGTCAACACCCCCGTCGTGGCGGGCAGGTAGCTGATCTGCTGCCAGGGGAACGGGGCGCCTGAAACGGCCGCCCTGGCAGACAAGAGCGCCAGGCAGAGGAGCGGCGCCTCAGCCTGCCAGGGCAGTGCCCAGGAGCCGCAGTTCGCGGACAACTCCATCTGGGCCGCGCCCTCACGCGGCCCCAGCAGGCCGAGCAGATGACAATACATCTGTGCAGGGGTGAGCGCCTGTAACGCCTGTTGGCGCTGCTCCACCCTGGCGCTGAAAAAGCGACCCAGGGCGAAGATGACCAGGGTCACGAGTCCGTTGGCAGTCCAGTAGCCGGCGCCAAGCCAGCCGGTGTGCCAGTGCCAGAGCAAGAGCGCCAGGGCGCTTTGTCCGCCAAGGAAGCCGGCGAAAAATAGGCGACTCTGCAGGGCATCAAGCCGTTGCTCAAGCGCCTCCAGGTCCGGCCACAGGGATTGGAGCCTGGGAGGAAGGGCGAGTCTTGCAAGGGAGGTCGTCATCGATGTATCGCCGCCTGGCGCGCGGCTTCTCCTTTCCATCTCCTGGTCTCCTGCCGGGCGCGCAGCACCTCTGGGCGGGTCTCAAACCAGTCGCTCCAGGCCGCCGGTTGCATGGCCGCCAGATGTAAATGCTCGGTTGGCGTCAGCCAGAGGTACTGACCAGGATGTCCAAGCTGGCCGATTGTCAGCGCTTGTTCATAGGGTGAGAGATGCAGATCAGTGAGCGAGGCGTCGTCCTGGGGATTGATACCAAAAAGCGCGGTGGCGCCGGCAGTGCGGTGAATCAAGCGGGCCGAGCCAGATTCGGTATCTACCAGAGCGTGCCGGCTGATCAGGATCAAGAGGCCCGCTTTACGCGCATTGCGTGCCAGGTGTTTCAGGACTGCCGCGCTGCTTTCCTGCTCCAGCGCCAGATGTCCTTCGTCAATCAGCAAAAGATTGCCCTCAAAGCGCTGGTGGCGCAGCGTGATGCGGCTGATAACGCTCAAGAGTTGGTAGAAAAGCGCTGCGCGTGCGTCTTCCGGCGCGTTATACAGGTCAAAGCAGACCACCTGGGCCTGGCCGACCTCCAGATCGGTGTGTCGGTTAAAGAGGGCGGCATCTGGCCCGTTCACGAACGGCCAGAGTTGGTAGGTCAGCAGACGGGCGATGCGCCCAGGATCATCGCTGCCCAGCTCCGGCTGGAGGGGTTCTTCGGCCAACGCCGCGCAGAAATCCTCCAGCAGTGGAGCCGGAAGGTGCCAGCTTTTGGGCTGGTCAGGCTGGATGCCTCCCACTTCCAGCGCGCGCATATAGGCCCGCGCGGCACAGACCCGGGCGGTCGGGGAGAGCGGCCCATTCAAGGCCGCAGCCAGCCAGCCTAAAAACAGCGAGAGGCCCACTGCAAAGGGATCGCCTTCCTGGTGGGCGTCCAGCGGGTCAAAATGGAAGGGGTTGAGCGCCGGACCCTCCGGCTGGCCGACGGAGACGACCGTGCCTCCCAGCGCTTCCACCGTCAGGCGATATTCGTGCTGGGCGCTGTCCAGCACAAAACAGCGTCGACCTACAGCCGCGAGCTGTACCAAGACCTGCTTTTGGAAAGCGCTTTTCCCGCCGCCCATAATGCCGACGCACTCAACCACCGGCGTTTGCAGACCAAACAGGTCGCGGGTCACCAGGCGCCCGGCTGGCAGGGTCTGGCCCAACCAGATGCCCGATGGCGCGAGGCAGCTTTTGGGACCAGGGTAGATGAGCGCCGCAAGCGTAGCAGCATCAAGGTTGCGCTCTGGTTTGTCCAGGTGGCAGCACGCCAAGGGCAGCCCGGAAATCAGCGCCTCCCGCTGGCGAAAGGTGGCAACGTGGCAGGTAAGTTCGAGCTGTTCAAAGGCTGCCTCCAGGAGGCGTCCTCGTTCCTCCAATGCTTCCAAGCTGCTCGCCCACCCTTGGATGATCGCCCGGTAGCGGAAGACCTTCTCGCCGTGAAACGCGAGCCGGGCGCGCTGGTTGTCTAACTGAAGCCTCCTCGCCTCAGCGTCAAAGTCGCGCACATCGGTGGCTGGGCGTAGATACGCGCCGCTGCCCTCGATGGTGCGATTAAAGCGCAGCACCCGTTTTGCCTGGCGGGGGGGCACCTGCTCCCAGAATTGCAGGATGCGCGTGCCTTGATGGCGCTCACAGAGCGCGCTAAAGCAGGCTGGCGTGACGGCGCCGCCAAAATCGTGGACATACCAACTGCGCAGAAATTGGTCGCCGATCTCGAGGGTCTTGGGCGCAGCCACAAGCGTCCCCTCCGGCAGTCGAACCGCCTGATTCAATGCGTCAGGCTGCTCGGCGCGCTCTGGCAGCGAGGATTCGAGCAGCGCGGGCGCATCCCAACTTGCCAGGCAGAGCGCCGCCAGTTCTTCAGGGCGCTCAACCCGCCGCGCTGGCAGCCCCGCTCGTTCGAGCGCAAAGAGGATCTGGCGGCAGCGATCCTCCAAGGCACGCGCCAGCGCCGCGCGGCTCGCCTCACGCGATTGGCTGAACCATTTCATGCCGAGCGACAGGGGGGTGAAGCTGAAGAGCAGATAGTCCAGGCCAATTTGTGCCTGCCCCCGCTCTGCGAGGGACTGGAGTGCCCCGGCCAGCTCGCGCAAGCGCTCCGCCAGAAGCGGCGCCTCTTTCAGGCACGCCAGATAGCGTGGACACAACGGATCGAGGTAGGCGGAAAGCGGCTGAGGCGCCGCCGCGCTTATCCGCATCATCGGCTGCTCAAATTTTTCAAGCAGCGAGACGAGTGCTCCCATGCGCCGCGAGAGCATGGCGGCATCGGTGATGCCGGGATCAGCACCGGCAAGTTCGATGACCAGGATCACCTGGCCGCGAGAGGCGCGCACATAGCCTTTCTCTACCCCAGCAATCGCTGCCTGGGCCAGATCGCCCAAAGGAATCGCCTGCCCGCGCACTTGTGTACGCCTTGGCTGTAATAGGACCGCCTCATCGGAGGCTGCTGTTGGGTGCACTTCTGGGAGAACCTGCTTGTCCAGTCCCAGCGAGGTGCTGATCAGTGTTCTCATGGCTCCACTTCCTTTGACCTATCCCTGCCCCACCGCGCGGCGCGGCACGTCTGGGACGAACTGGTAACGAGCGAGAGGAATAATGCAAGGATCAGACGACAGCGAACGTGCCCGTCTGGGCGCGTGAGGCGCCGGAGTTCTCGGCAGCGCCGGGGTCGTCCAGCCAGCCAGAGGCGCGAAGCATGGCCCTTGATCCAGCAGGAACAGGGCGTCGGCATCATAGGGCGCCACCCGCCGCTCATCCAGGTCTTGCTCGAACGACTCGTCAGTGGGCGGCGCGCTCCGCGATACAAGCGCGGCAGCAGCAGCGCCCGGCTCGGCTGGCCAAGTGGGACACTTTTGCGTCTTGGGCAGACGGACCCGCGCCTGCGCCGTTCCGGTGGGTGCCTCTGGCAGCACGAGCACCTCCCAGCCCGCTTCCTCTTTGTCTGCATCAGGCAGGGTCAAGACCTCCCAGCCGGCTGTTTCGTCAACGGGCGAGCGAGAGGAGAGATCGACTTCGGCCTCCGCGAACGCTTCATCCCAGGTTGGCGGCTCTGCTTCGCGCGGTTCCTGCCACCAGGCGCGCGGGTTTCGCGGCTGGCCAGAGCGCTGAGACCGTGTCAGGGTTGGCCCAGCCCTTGGCGTCCGCCGGCGTGAGGTGTTCTGCCACAGGTAGGCGGCGCCCCAGCAAAGCCAGCTATCGCCCCGGCAGCCGCCCCAGGACGTGCAGAGCAGCACTGCTCCCCCGACCATGCAAAGCAGCACCAGGAGACGCCACGCAAAGAAAACCGACGGGTTGAGATACAGATAGAGGCCACCAAAGAGGAGCGCGCCGGCAAGATACACCCAGTAGTGCAACTCCAGCCCAAACCAGAGGACGCGGCGCATCGGCTGGGCGCCTGGGGGGGTGATGTGATCAGCCACTTTCGGGGTCTCCTTCTTCTGGTGCCATTTAAAGGGTGTCGATCAACGCCAGGAATTTCTGATAGCCATTATCAAGCCACTGAGTGCGGGTATGCCTGGTATCCTCCAGATACCTGGCTAATCGGTTGTAGTGGGTGTCGGAAATCTTGGCCTGATGGCGATGTTCCAACGCCATCAAGTGCCGCTCCAACTGCTCGGGCTGCACCTGCCGCAGGTGCCCCAGATCAACGAACTTCGCACTTATCTGGCGAATGCGTGGTGGGATGGGTATATGCGGGTTCTCACCCGGACCCCAGACAGAGGAGGGCCGCTGGAGCCACTGAGTGTAGCGGGGCGGTGATTGGCGCAGCGAGCCTGTTGGCGGCAAGGTCGGTGGGGCTCCAGCCCCCTGACTTGGGGGACTCATCGCGGCTCCCTGGTTTGAAGGGCGTCCTGCGGACCGGGAGGAACTCTCTGGAGGAAGCCTGGTAGTCCCGCTCCCTCCGCGTGTTGGCCCTTGCCCATCTGGTTTAGGAGAACGCTCTCCGCCCCCGCCACCTTGACCCCCTGTCGGGCGATCGTCAGGGTAAGCCCTCAGCGCCGCAACCGGAAGGATCTGGTTGAAGGGCCCGCGCCCGTTCTGCCGCTGGGCAGCAGTGGCGACTTGCTCGCCCTGCCTCGTTTGCGCGGCATAGGCAGCAGCGCCCCGCTGTTGCTGGAGCGCCTGATCACGCTGCTCACGCAGCCCTCGATCTGCTGCTCGCTCGGCTTGCGCGGCCTGATAGCGTTGCTCCTGCACGTGCTGATGAGCTGCCCGTTCGGCATCCTGCTGCTGCTGGCGCGCCGCTTGCGCCTGCTGGTGCTGCTGGCTTTCCTGCCGATCAGCGGCCCGTTCGGCATCCTGCTGCTGCTGGCGGGCTATTTGCGCCTGCTGGTGCTGGTAGCGTACCCCGGCCTCGCCAGCGCCAATGAGCGAGCGCGCGGTTCCGGCGCCGGGGGTGGCGCCGCCCGGGGGCGCCCCCAACTCCTCAGCGCCACTCACCAGCCCCTCGGCGGCCACAACAAAGGGCAGCGCCAGGCCATCAGTGGCAATGGTGGCTACCAGCCCAACGACACCAACGGCAGCCTGCACACCGATCCCTACGAGCTGGCGGTGCCGTTGGTATTGCTGCTGATACCAGCCGCTGATCTGGGTGAGGAACTGGCCGATAATTTTCCACAAAAACGCCAGGTTTGCCCCACAGGCGAGCCCTGTCAATCCCAGCAGGATATAGGCGCGTTCAGAGAGTGTGGTGCCTGAAGCATCCAAATAGCCGTGCATTTCCTGGTAACAGGCGATCACCAGCGCCGTGCCAAGCGCTAATGCCTCGATCTCGACCCACATTTCCAGCCAGATGAAACAAAAGCGTCGGGTGACAGGGCTGCTGTAGGCGAGGATTCCCAAAGGAGCAGTTACGACCGCCACAAAGAGCGCGACAAAGCGGATAGGCTGGATGGTGCTGTCAACAAAGGTTTCCAGGCTGCCCAGCCCGCCAAAGATCTGTCCCCAGGTCAGGCCAAAAGGGCCAGAATCATCGGGCAGATTGCCCCCAAAGGGGCTGGAAAGCCCTGCATTCGGGTCCATTTGATTCGCGGTCGTCTGGCTTGTGTCGATAAGTGTATGCAGCCGCCCCCACAGATCAGCCACTCGCCAGGTGTTATCAGGAGTTGTGCAGACCGCAGTACGCGAGGTGGAGACAGGATAGCAATTGATGTCTGGGTGCTGTAACCCTAACACGGCATTGATCCCTGCCCAGAGTACCTGGTGGGCCAGGAGCAGAAGGGCAAAACTGCAACAGGCTGCCAGCAGTATCGCAAGCTGCCGACCAACGACTTTGGCAACCTCCGACAGACGAAAGCCTGCCCACTCCTGCAAGCGGAAACTCGCCAAGATCTCAGTGGCCGTCAGGAAAGCCCACAACAAGAGCGCCAGGTACAGCATCAATCTCCAGAGTTCGCCGGTCCAGTTCTGGCAGAAGAGCGTGTCTTCAGTCAAGCCCGGCAAAAACCAATTCGCCGTCGTATAGCCTGAAGGATCGGTCTCTATGATGGCGCTTGGGTGCATCACCAATTGACAATAGGAAAGTGCGCTCGGATCGCCAAAGGGAGGCAGTGTACCCATCACTCATCCTCGTTTCTTCTGTGAACGTCTGGCGCCGTCTCAGCCCCCAATGGTAGGAAGCTGAATTGGCTGAAGATGTTGCCCGGCACTTCCCATCACCTGCTTGACCAGATCAGGCGCTTTTATGGCGATAAAGGCCAAAAAGAACAGCCCGATCACCTTGACAATGACCGTTGCCAGCACTCGCGGTTCTCCAGTGCCCAGCCCAATAATCCCGCGCCAGGCACTGATGGACACAAAGACGATCACTGACAGGATGACTCCCCACAAGATCACCAAAATCAGCACCTCTGCAAAGCCGCCAAAGGGTTGGATGAGGCTGTTGGCACAGGCCACCGGATCGCTTGGGCAGGCGTCCGTGTCGGTGAGCGGCACCAGGGGCGAAAGCTCCTCCAGCCCCAAGACCGAGGCCCGTGTAGCAGCCGTGCCAGACAGAATGGCTCTCTGGTCCTGTACCCGCGTCTCTCGCGTCAGCGCCAGGCCAACACAGAGCGAGAACAACAGGTGCAGGCAGAGGAAGAGCGGAACAAGGATGCGCAGCATGGTGTACCTCCGATAAGCTAGCTAGAATGGCTGAAAAAGCCAAGCACTCCACCGATGAAGGTGGGGAGATAGAAGGTACTCAAGCCAAGTCCGGTCACCTCAACCAGCGACAGCAAATGCTCACCAAATGTGCTGCGACTGGATGTGCCGAGCGCAATCAGACTACCAAGCGCTTCCAGCGCGATGCGCAAAGCAAACCAAATAAGTGCCCCCTGCAAGATGATGCTGATCAGCAAGGTCCACAGGTCGCGTTCGGTCCCAATGGGCAAGGCCGTGATGCCATCAGCGGTGGCGGGATCACTGTTATGCGCGGCGATGATCAACTCGATGGCGCGCTCCAGATCGCCCAGGCGCCAGAGCAAGAAGACGACTACGCAGGTCACCAGGATTCGCTCACCCAACACCTTCCAATCCTGTTGGCCGGCACGCCGTCCCAACCCACTCAAACTCAACGCTGAGAAGAGAATCCAGAGCAGCCCGGCGGCACCTGCCAGGGTGACCATCCATCTGGTCGCATCCCCAAGGATCTGCTGTAATTCGTCACAGCTGTTTTGCTGTGTCCCACTTTCGCATTGCCCCAGGAGTGGATGGCAGGTTCCGTTGGTGGTGAGGCTCGCGCATGGATCCGGGCGCGGGTGGCAGATTCCATCGATGATTTGCCCTCCACATTGACCCAGCGGCGCAAAGGCGAGTGGCAACCAGACTTCGGCCAGCCCCAGGCACTCCTGCTCATTCATAGGCTGCCTGGCACAGAGAGGCGACACCTTGGTGGGCGAGGGCAGCGCGAGCGCTTTCGGCAGTGGGGTCGGCTCCAGTGGGGTAAGGGTTGCCGAAGGCGCTGTGGGGGGAGCGGTTGGGGGTTCGCCGCCGGTGAGGGTCGGGGAAGCCTCGCGCGGCGCGCCCCCAAAGGCCGATACCGCACTTGGCGCCCAGCCGAGCTGCACATGCAAGGCGGCAGCCAAGGCCACCCGTGCGCCGGTTATAGCGACGAGTGCCAGCACCAACAGCAGCAGCACGCGCCCTTTGAGCAGTGGGGACATAGATAGTCACTTCCTCCAGCAAGGTCCAAACGTGGGGTCAGCCGGTCTGACTCCTGGAGGAAAGTGTAGCGGGGCGCGCTCACAGGGCGCGTCAAGGTTCAGATCACCTTTTGCATCAAGGTTGAGGTCAGCATCAAGGATCGGATCAGTGCGCGCATCACGGTTCACTGTGGCGCGCACGCGACGGGAAGATGGACAAGGAAGAGCAGCGCTCTTGCTCCCCTGGTTGGGACATGGCAGCCATCCACCTTTAGAGAGTACCTCTTGCGGTCTGCGCCCTCTCAGCGGATCGCTGGCAGTCCCTCAGGCGCGGTGCAGTGCCCGCAGCAGCAGTTCGTCCAGTTCTGGATGATCGCGCGCCAGTTCACGGCTAAACGTATGCGCGTAGCGCCGGCGATACTCACGCTGCCAGCGGTCGAGTTCAGAGAAGCCGCCTTCTTCTTGTAGCCACTGGATCAGTCCAGTCAGCACCTTCTCGACTGGGGCCTCCGCAGCAAACAGCAGCGCTGTGGCCTCGTCAATGGCTGCCCGGCACGTACCACTGGCGGCCAGGAGTTTGGCCGCATCAAAGCGCGCCTCATACGAGATGAGACGATAGCGGTTCCGTATCCCAATGGCCCACGCATCCAGTTCAAATTGCAGCGCGAAGCCGCCCTGGTAGAGGGCCGCGAGTTCGCGCCGCCACTCGTTCAGCTGGATCTGGGGGGGGAGAGCCTCCGGCGCCTTGTGCCTCTGCCGCTCTGCCTCGGCGATCTTGCGCGCGAGACCGAGAAACACCGTGAGATCCGAGTGGACCGCTGGGCGAAGGCGAAAGGCAGTTGGGTTGGAGCGGCTCTCCAACCAGTCCTTCTCCGCCAGACCCGCCTCGCGCAAGCGCTTTGTCAAACTAAACTTACACTGATTCACTGATTGGGTCTGCAACGCCGCATCCTCAGCAAGCGGCCACAAGAGCTTTACCAGGTGTGCGCGCTGCACCCATGGCAGCTCACGCCCAGATGTCGGGGCCGATGCTGCCTGATCGGCCAGCAAGAGAGCCAGCGCAAGCTCTTTGGCCGTTTTGCGCATGCGCACAATCGCCCCATCCAGCGAGAGATACGCTTCGCCAAAGCCCGTGATGTCGAGGCGCGATGGGGGTTGGAGCGCCTCTGGCGATGCTTGCGTGTGCGTCGTCTCCTGGGCCGGTAAGAGAAGCGAAGGCGCGACTTCGTGGCCAGCGGGAGCGGCATCAGCCAAGGGTTGGGGCACTGAAGCTGGCAGAATGGTCGCTTTTTGGGCAGGAGGAGCATCAAGTGGAAGTTGGGACAGAGGCGCCTCGGTGTGCGCTGGAGCGCTATGAGAAGAAGTCATGGGCAGTCTGGCAGCCGGGTCTGCCTCCGCGGACATCGGGGAAGCCTCAGCCCAAGGCAGTGGTACGAGATCAGCGGGGGCTGGCGGAGCCGGCGCTGCCGAAGTCTCAGCCGAAGACTGGGGCGCCGAGGAAGCGAGCCCCGCCTCTCTCTGGGCCTTGGCAGCAAATGTCCTGGAAGCATCAGGGAAGCGGGAGGGAGTTGGCCTGCGTCCAAACTGGGAAGGCAGCGTTGTGCGCCTGCGGAGAGGCTCTCGCTGCACAACGCTGCTGGTCTCACCCGGCGTCTCAATCTTTACCAAGTTGGATACCTGAGGGGTTCGTCTGCGGCTTCAGGCGTTTCCTGCCCAAAGTGTGAAGGCAGGAGGCGTGTTTTGACAGGCTTTGCTTCGGCAGCGAAATAACGCGCCTGCTCAGGTGGGCTGGAGCCCCCTGTGGAAGCGTCTTTGAGGCCGATGTGGTGGGAGAGGTCTGGATCTGTTGGGCGGGCAGTTGGCGGCATATCCTCCATATGTGTCGGGGGTTCTTGTGACCGTGTCGGCTGGGAGTTGGCTTTGCCAGCGCGTGCGTGAACAGGTGGCGGATCTGCCAGAGGAGTTGACAGCAGAAACGCATCCGCGGAAAAAGGATCAGCCGGAGCCAGGGTCGGCGCATGCAATCCTTGCCGCTGGCGCCGAACCGCTTGCCAGTTTTCTCGAAAGGCGCGCCCAGGCAGCAGCACCGCGCGCCCCCCTTTTGGCGCCCTGCTTTCTGCCGTCATTCTGGTCGCCTTCGCATTGATCAGTGCCGAGCCAAAGAGCAGGGTGGCGCCTAGCAACAACATGCCGCCGATGATAAGCAGCAGAACGAGCGCTGCTGGAGGAAGGGCCGCCAAAACGAGCAACAGGTACATCGGCTCTCTCACTTTTCACGCCACAGGCAGGGCGCGCTGGAACGTTGATCGGAACCTTGATCGGATCTCTGATTCAAACCCTGATGGGCTCTTGCGTAGTATAGACCCATCTGGCCGGCCAGAGCAAGGACGAGTGCGACTATGACCGGTGGCGCCGGCTCTTGGGTCGAGGTGGAAAGACGCACAGGCAGAGGGAGAGGCGCCACTGTGGCCGTGCCCTCTGGCCGGCCCTGTGCCTCTGGCCGCTCTCGGTGCTGTGGCCGGTCTGACGCTTGTGGCCGCTGGTGTGGCCGTGCCTGTGGCCGGTCAAACGCCTCTGGCCGCTGGTGTTCCAAGAGCGCCGTGGCTGTGGCCGCTGTGCTGACTCTGGCCGCCGGCGAAACTGGTGAGGAAAGGGGGGCATAGCCGCAGCACAACGCTGAAAAGAGTGGTGGGGAGCAGTGGAACCCTGGCACAGCACAGGCGGGTTCTCTTGCATGTTGGGCAGCAAGGTGGTAGACTATCAGCAGGATTTACCGTCGTTGTGCCGTAAAAATGCCGTACACCCTGATGAGCGAACAAGACCCTGGAAAGCCAGTAAAATCAACCATTCTCTTGCCGCCCGATCTCCATCGGCTGCTCCATCTGCTGGCAAAGCAGCACAAGCGCTCGCTACAAGGAGAGATGATCTGGGCATTGGAACAGTACGCGGCGCAGGAAGCCTTGCTTGGTGGGGAACCTGCGACCAAGCCGGAACAGGAGGCCGTCTGATGTTGGCACGCATCCATCAAAAATCGTTTGCCTATGATGTGGTGACGGCGGTGATACTGGCGTTGGAGGCGGTGTTTGGGCTCCGCGCGGCGCTGATGTGGGGCACGATCATGTCTCCCTTTTTGGGCGGATCGCCTCTCGCGCTCCTTGGCTTTCAGGCAGTGGCTGGTGTGGCGGTGGCCGGCATTGGTTTTGTGGTCGCCGCGTATCGCCAGCAGTGGTTGGAGGCGTGGCTGAGCCGCATTGCTACCATATCGGTTCCAAGCATAGATACAGCTTGGGCGATGCGCCGGGCGCGCTGGACCGTGGGGTTTTGCTGGCTCTTTGTCTTTGCCTAGTGTCGAAAATACCATAAACTCGCCTGATCTGACGCATAACCCCGCCTGAAATGCACCCGTTTTTCCTGGTCTGACGCCAGGCGATCGAAGATTAAACTGACGCATT
>Ga0187846_10000594_pt1 | contig 20604 bp, 17 predicted proteins | sample TC_taG_FD_161473 | JGI IMG/M metagenome (GOLD analysis project Ga0187846, IMG submission 161473) | Biofilm microbial communities from the roof of an iron ore cave, State of Minas Gerais, Brazil - TC_06 Biofilm (v2) | ecosystem: Environmental > Terrestrial > Deep subsurface > Cave > Wall biofilm...
CAAGCAGGTCATGTCGCACGTACCACGGCAGTGGCGGATTGGGCACCGGTAGGCCGTGGGCGCGGGAAGCATCAGCGTCCCGGGCATGAGCGGCCCGTAGCCGCGGCGGCCCGCCGCATAATTGACGGAGAGAGCGGCGGAGGTGACGCCGTGCCATGAGCGTGCCAGTCCCGCGATCTCGACGCGCCCCGTGTGCAGCTTGGCGATCTTGAAGGCGGCCTCGTTGGCCTCGCCGCCCGTGGAGAGGAGCAGAACACGCTCTAAGGGGGCTGGGAAGAGCGACGTGAGCCGTTCGGCCAGCGCCAGCACGGGCGTTGAGAGCATCCATGAGTTCAGGTGGATGACCGTCCCGAGCGATCGCGAGACCGCCTCGACAATGCGCGGGTGATTATGACCGAGCGTGGAGCAGATCTGGCCGGACGTAAAATCGAGGATTTTGCGGCCATCGGTGGTCCAGACCCAAGACCCTTGCGCGCGCGCGACGACGAACGGCGCAAACTCGCGGGTGTAACGGAAGAGACGACTCGTATCATGGTGCTCCATCGCGCTGCCTCCCGGATGATTGAGTGATCTTATAACTCTTTGCACTTGTCCTGAAACCGCTTCGGCGAGGAGGTGGGATCTCCTCGTGGGCTTCGCCGGGCAATGCCGCACTCGCCCTAAAGGCATCTCACGCGCTCTTGCGGGGCGCGAAATCTCTGCGCGAATCACTGGAAGTACCTATGAACGCGGCCAGCAAGCACGTCACGTCCAATGAGGCCACTTCAAGCGCCAACTTTGAAAAGCGGCGCCGGAAGCGCCAGGACGGCAACTACGATATCGTCCCGGTCTTCATCACCACGCGCGATGGGTACCTCAAGGCCGCGATGCGCGACCCGATGCCGTTCGCCGGGGCGCGGTGACACGACAGGATGTCGTCATCCTTTCACCGCTCCAGCGAGGAGACCCTCCACCAGCCACCGTTGCACAAGCGCAAACAGGATTACGACCGGCAGAACAGTCAATACGGTCCCTGCAGCGATCATGTCCCAGCGCAGCTGGAGGGAGTTGCTGAGCTGGTATAGGTACAAAGGCAGCGTCGCCGTGCGGTTACTGCCCGAAATGATGGAGACGAAGAGGTAGTCGCCCCAGGATACCGTGAACGCGAAGAAGGCGGCGACCGCCAGGCCCGGCGCGGAGGCGGGAAGCATGACACGCAGGAACGTGCCCAGCTTTGTACAGCCGTCGACCTGCGCGGCTTCCGCGAGCGCTGACGGCACAGTGTCCATATAGCTTTTGAGCATCCACATGCAGAACGGTAGCGCTAGCACCGTGTGCGCCAGGACGATGCCCACATACGTGTCACTCAGTCCCAGCGCCACCACTAGCGTGTAGAAAGGTACCAGGATTAATACCGGCGGGAGCATCTGCGAGGTCAGGATCGCCACGATTAGCCCGCGTCGTCCGCGCACCTGGTACTTGCTGAGCCCGAAGGCGGCCGGACTCGAAATTACCAGTGCCAGGGCCGTCACCCCCAGGGCAGTGATCGTGGAGTTGCGAAAGAAGGTGAGGAACGGAGAGAACTGCCACACCTGCTGATACCCGGTGAATGTGAGGTCGCTCAGCCGGGGGATGAGCCTGCCCGAAAAGATTGCCCCTGTGGTCTTGAACGACGTTACGACGATCCACACCATCGGGAATAAGAAGAAGCTGTAGTAGAGGAGTAGCAGGGTGTAGACCCTGGCCATCCGGAGGACGGACAGGCGACCGGACATCCTAAGCCTCCCGTTCGCGGACCCGGGTGACGTACAGGGTCGTGAACGCCATCAGCGCGAGCATGAGCATCACCCCGCCCGAGGCCGCGAACCCGGTCTGGAAATTCTGCCAGAACTGGCGATAGATGAAGACCGGGAGCACCAGCGTCGCGTCGACGGGCCCTCCACCCGTTGCGATGTAAACGAAATCGAAATTATTCGAGGTCCAAAGCACGTGGATGATTACCATGATCATGGCGACGTAGGCGACGCCGGGGATGGTGATGTGCCGGAAGGTCTGCAGGGGGGATGCTCCGTCGATCTCCGCGGCCTCGTAGAGCTCGTGAGGAATCATCTGCATCGCCGCGAGCAGCGCGATTCCAAAAAACGGGGTGTTCCGCCATACGTGCATCATCACGATGGCGGGCATGGCGGCAATCGGGTTCCCGAACCAGAACACATCGAACTGTTTGAGCCCCAGCCGATCGAGGAGAATGTTGAAGACTCCATACTGCGGGAGGACCATCAGGTCGAACATCATGACGGTCGCTACGACCGGGATCACCCAGCTCGCCATCGTCAGGCTGCGGAAGATCTGGATGCCGGGGACCTTCTCGTGCAGCAGCAAGGCCAACCCCATCCCAAGGATCAACTCCAAGATCACCGCCGCTGCAGTCAACGTCGCGGAATTGATCAGTGCCACGGAGAACCCGGGGTTAGAGAACAACTGCCGGTAGTTCTGGAGGCCTATGAACGCACGGGTGGGGTTCAGGAGGTTGGCGTTCGTAAAGCTCAGAAGGATACCCTGCAGCACCGGGTAGAGGACGACGACGGCAATCAATAGCACCCCAGGGAAGGCCAGAACGTAGCCAAACCACTCACGTCTGGGAGCCTCCCGTACGGCCGCGAAAGCGCGGCCAGGGTCGAGCGGGAGCTCGACCCTGGCCCGTTCTGCGCTCGGATCAGGAGCGGATCGCATTCCCAGGTGCGCTAGAGCATTCCACCGGAGGCCAGTTGGCCAAGCTTTCCATGGAGGGCCGTCCCGGCCTGGGCGGGCGTTGCCTTCTTGTAGATCACCGTCTGCAGCGTTTCGAAAATGGCATCGAAGACGGGCGCCCAGTTCAGCGCATCAAGGTAGACCCCGTCCGGCAGGATCTCGCCGAACCCCTTCTGCCACCAGCTGTTCCGGAAGCGCGCCGACTGCTGCACGTCCTTGCGGGGCGGGATGAACCCCGAGACAAAGGCCCACTCGCCCATGACCTTGGCCGAGGTGAGGTACTGGATTCCCTTCCAGGCCGCATCGGGGTGCTTGGAGAACTTGTTCAGCAGGACAGGCTTGATTTCCAGATAGGTGCCGTGGCCGCCACCCTTGGGGATGGGCAGCGGGGCGATTCCCGTGTCGTTGATGACGCCAGCCTGCTGTGGACCGAGGAGGCGTTGCGCGTACATCCATGGACCTTCGGGCACCATTGCCCACTTGCCGGTACCGTATCCGTTGTCGAGCACGTTGTAGTCGATGCCGAGGTTGGTCGTGCTCGCCGCCGAAGGAGATCCTCCGTAAAAGAGATTGTAATACAGCTGAAACACCTGAGTGAATTGCGCAGGCGTCGCGCTGACTGTCCATTTCTTAGTCGTCGGATCCTGCGTGAACATGTGACGGCTGAGCTGGAAGTACCAGGAGATCCATTCCTGAGGGCCTCGGACCGATGCTCGGTTGGTGCAGCACATGAACCCCGACATCCCCGACTCTTTGGCCGAGATCGCCGATCCGGTCTGGAGCAGCTCGTCCCATGTCGTCGGGACTTTTAGGCCATACTTTTGCAAGATACTCTTGCGGTAGAGCAACACTCGTGCGTTCGTATTGTACGGGACGCCCCAAAGTTGGCCGTTGAAGGTCAATCCTTTTACGGTCGAGTCCAGAAACTGCGTGTGCTCGGACCACGCGTTGAAGCGGTCCGTGAGCGTGGCGATGTCCCCGGCTTTGATGTAGGCGACCATGTTCTCCAAAAGCCCCTCGAGGGTATCGGGGACCCCGGTGCGCGCCTGCACGAGGAACTTGCTCTGCTGAGTATTGTAGGCGCCAGGCCCGTATGATGGGGTGAAGGCGATGTCGCTGAGATCCGCTGCCTGTTGCTCAGCGAACCATTTGACGAACGTGGGCGGCACCTCGCCGCTCACAAAAGGCGTCGACCAAAACTCAATCTCGGTCTTGGCTGCGGCTAGAGCTGGAAGTCCGGTTCGTGACCAGGCACCGCTGAGAGTTGCTGCGCCTGCGGCGGCGCCGAGGCCTTTGAGAAACACCCGACGGGAGAATCGCATCTTCTCACTCCTTTCCCGGAGTCTTACGCCGGGACCCTGAATTTGGATCCCCACCGGCCTTCGGTATACGATTCTTCCGTTTGGAAAGTTCAACCTAGCAGTCTACCTTCGCCGCGGCACGTTGCACCGCCTTCCGGCGAGGCCCGGCGACGATGTCCTCGGTGCATTTTGCACGTAGGGGGTCGATGGTTTTCAATAGCCGTCCTCATACGTTCCGCCGCATCCTTGGCATGACCTCGCTAGCGAGAAGCGAAGACTTTACGATTTTGCGCGGAGCCGGTGACGCGCGCCCACGGGCGCGCGGATGCCAATATGCTCCAAGCTTTGTGCTCGGGAAGCCTGGGGATTTCTGCTTGAGCGGCTAGACTCACGTACGTCCACTATGTCCATCTGGAGGTATCAACACTATGAACGCTCATTCTGCTTCGACCGAGGCCAGTGCCCGTTCGGCACTTCATCCGCCATCTCCGGGGACCAGAGCGGCACTTCCATCGGCCCCGGCCAAAGCAGAGTCTTTCCCCGCCTTGTTTGAGGGCTGGGCTCCGGAAGATGTCGATCTCATTCGCCGGACAATCGCCCCCGACGCCGGCGAGCACGAACTCGCCCTCTACCTCAAGTTGTGCCGCACCTACGAGCTCGACCCCTTCCGGAAGGAATTGATCCTCGAGAAGCGGCGCCGGAAGCGCCAGGACGGCGGCTACGACGTCGTCCCGGTCTTCATCACCACGCGCGACGGGTACCTCAAGGCCGCGATGCGGGATCCCGACTACGCGGGGCTGGTCGGCGGCGTCGTGTGCGAGGGCGACCACTTCGAGTACATCGCCGACGAGTTCAAGGTCGTGCACCGGTTCGGCGCGAAGCGCGGCCCGATCATCGGCGCCTGGGCCATCGCCTACCACAAGGAGCGCCCGCCGATCGTCGGCTTCGTGCCGTTCAAGGAGTACGCGCAGGGCACCGAGGTGTGGCAGCGGACGCCCACCGCCATGATCCAGAAGTGCGGCGAGGTCTTCGTCCTCCGGCGCCAGTTCAACATCACCGGCATTGTCGCCCGTGAAGAGATCGACGAGGACATCGGGGAGAGCGGCACCCGCCTGAGGCGGCGAAAGCCCGCGGATCCATCTCTCTCCTCGGGGGCTCCGACCACCCCTAGTCTGCCCGGCACCGAGCCGCACGCCGCCATCGACGATCCCCGCGGCGCTGCCGATGCGGGAAGGTCCAATGACCCTGCAGCGGGCATGTCTGGTTCCGTCTCGACGCCCGAGAGTCGCACCGATCAGTTTCAGGGTGATACCGCTCCATCAGATTTAATGAAGGGAGCCCAGAAAGCAGCGGAATTGACCCTCTCGGAGGGGAGCGGTGAATCCCAATCGGGTCGCCTGGCGCCGTCTCCCAAGGAACGCGACGAAATCCAGCGCCTCGTCGCCCAAGCCGCGCTCGCCGACGGATTCAAACTCGTCCGTCGCCAGAACGGAGGCAACGTCGGGCCCGGCCAGCAGTGGCTTCAGCAGCATTACGGGACCGACAAGCTCGACCAGCTCGTCGACCGGTTCGACGAGATCCGCGCCCGTGCGAGGAAAGCCCTAGAGGCTGCGCAGGGATATCAACGTCCAAACGCGGCGGCCCCAGAGATCCTTAACGCCGTCGCGCCCCCCAAACAGCTGGCATCGCCCAGTGCTATCGCTGAGCTTTCATGCGGCGTTCGACCGCCTCGGGTACGACGAGCCCGGACGGCTCGGACTCATCCGCGCCTGCACCGGTGACCGCACCGATCGGCCAGAAAAGATGACCGAGATCGAGATCCGCGCGCTGATCGATGAAGTCAGCCTCCGGTCCCACTGAAAGAAGTCTTTGAGGGGATGTAATCTAGAACTTCTTTCAGACATTTTACGTAAAGAAGACGGTGAAAATTTGGACCAGATTGTACCGCACCTTCAGGCAGCTTATCCAAAAATGAGCGTTGGCCTGATTGCTACCAAGCGAGTTCACGCGGGGCCCCACATCATCCGTATCGCCCCCCGGAGATTTAATGGGATATTATCCGGACAGAGATCAGGCGCTGTGCCTGAGCCCCTGCTGGAACGAGGTTCAATAAACCAGTCATCCCCAACCCCAACGCGACAACAAAAACTATCCCCCGTACATGCATGGTGCTCACTCCCCATTTCTGACGGCCCCAAAATACTTGGCGAATGTCCACCCTTCCCAGAAGACCAAGCGTTATAGGGATCTCAGGAATTGGAAGAGATCATCCTGCTCCTGGCGGGAGAGCCTCCTAAAGCGGTCCGTGACATCGCTCGCCTCGCCAGCATGTCGCAGAATGGCGTCGAGGAACGTCAGTGACAGACCATCGTGCATGAGCCGGGTTTGGAGGCGGACGCCCCACAGAGGCGCAGTGCGAATCTTGTTCGCCGTCCTCTGGAATTGGACGTCCGAGAGATTTCTCCACACGAGCGTGTGCACCCGAGGACCGTAGTGTTCATCCATGGACTCGACGATGCCATCGCCGGTTCCCACATTGTGGAGCAGGAAATCGCTGAAGGGGTGAAAAGTGACCGAGCCGAGGGCGGCAGGGATAATAAACGTCCCGCCATTGGTCTTTGTGCCTGCCGGCTCGGTGGTCAAAGATCGGACGTGACAAGCCGCGCAGCCGAGTTCATCGAAAAGCTCGGATCCGTGGACGGCCTCCGCAGTCTGCGCAAGTACGGCGTCGCGGGCGGGAGCCTTCGTGGCGCGGACGAAGCGCGCAAAGTGGTCTGTAGCGTCGAGCCCGTCCGGGCCCGGCTTGTCGTTCGGCTCAGGTGCCGTGTTGCAGAGCGTGGTCACTTCGTTCGGGAACCGCTTGGTGGTGATTCCCATCTCATTCAGATACGCGTCGCCGGCAAACGACAGCAGGCTGGCGTGTTGATCTTTCCAGCCGAACCGACCGACCCTGGTCTGGCCCGGCGCCTCTACGATGGGGACGTAGATGACCTGCCCGTGAATCTTACCGTGCGTGGCCACCCCCTGCTGGCGGGCCAGATTAATCAACGTCTGGTCCGCCACCGCCTCCACGAAGCCGTCCCCCAGCAGACCGAGCGCCACTCGGGTGGTACGGATGGTCTCCGTCACCGGCACACGTTCTTGAATTTGTGTGTTCGGGAACTGCGCGTTGGGACAAATGGCACGGTCGTTCACAAGCGAGCGGCCCGTGATGACCACGGTCCCGTCCGCGATGGGAATGCTCGGATTTTGGAAACGGCCGTCACGGCCGAGATGGCCGACGCGCAATTCCGTGATCTGGCTGGCGGCCCCAGAGACGGGGTTCTGATGACAATTGCGGCAGGACTCGGCGTTGTAGAGGGGGCCGAGCCCATCGGCGATCCCCTCTACGTGGTCGAAAAACATTAGATCGATTTGGTGGGTCGTGTCGTCCACCGCACCGTTGGTTTTGTTGTCGAACCCCGAAGGTGCTTCGGTCGTCTGAGCGGCAAAGGCCGCAGATATCAAAACCAGCACGCCCACGATAACCAAATATCTCATTTTTTCAGTTTACCCCTCATTGACCGTGACCGAGCCCGGTAGGAACTTTTCGGCCTGTAGCGCCTGGGCCTCGACGTAGCCTCCGGCTTGCACCTTCCATGACCGGTGTGTCGTCGACGACGTGGGAACGGCAGAGACCAAGAGCATCGACATGAAGAGCGTCAGCTAGGCTCAAAAGGTCCTCATCCCCAGCCCCTCTTCCCTAAGCCTTGAGTCTCTCTACAACCGGTGACATTCAACGATGCGGAGTTGAGATTGTGTTTCGATGACGCGCATCGGTGTCAATCCGGCCGAAACGAGAAGCGTCTTCATCTCGTTTTCCGTGCGTATGACCCCCCCGTTCAAGACGAGCGTATGGAGGTCGAACGTCGCACTGCCTGGCGTGAACAGATTATCGACAACAAGCAGCTTCCCACCCTCTATCATCGCCCGATAACAATTCCGGAGGATCACGGTTGCCTGGTCGTCAGGCCAATCCATCAGAACCCACTTGAGAATGTAAATATCGCCTCCGCGTGGGACCGACTCGAGGAAGCTCCCCTGCACGAGCTCGCAGCGCTCGGCAAGCCCTTGCTCGCGAAAAAACTCGTCTGCTTCGCGGATTGCTGTAGGGAGGTCAAAAAGAATGGCCCGGATGTTGAGATTCGTCTTCAAGATCGCTGCAACAAGCGAGCCTTTCCCGCCGCCCACGTCCACTACCTTGCCAGCACCGGAAAAGTCGTAGGCGCCAATGATGGCGGAGACGTCCCGTGCGGTGTGCTCTCGCATTGCATCGTTAAAGGTCGTTGCGGCCCCGGGATGTTCAGCGAAGTAGTCCCATGCGGACCCACCGAAGAGTTTCTTCAGCGCGGGCCTACCGGTTTTCACACTATAGTAGAGCTCTCCCCATGGCCGGTAGATCCATTCTTCGTCTTGCATAACAGCCGCTGCTTTATAGGAGCCGGGTGTGTCCGCCCGCAGAAATGCACCCACAGACGTGAGCGCAAACCACCCAGGCTCGGTCTCTGTCACAATGCCGGCATCGCCAAGAGCACGCAAAAGGCGATAGAGGACTTGGGGATCGGCATCGACGGCTCGGGCGAGTACGTCGAACTGCCGGGCTCCATCCTTCAGCAGATCGGCGATCCCGAGCCGGGCTGCTACGTGGACGACTCTTGAGTTCCGATAGCCATAGATCAGGTTGCGAAGCACATCGATCGCATTGGACGCGATCTCCTGATGATGCCCAACCTGACTGGACATGCACAGAGCCCCCCCTTCCGCCGACCGTGACGTCGAGACACGTCATCCCCGAGGAGCAAGAGGGGGCATTGCCGAACACGGCCTCCCCACGCGTCCCTGCCAGAGCAAGCCCCAATCCAGGTCTCCTTGGCCATATGCCACAGCTGACGACAACAGATGCGACCACGCTCCACCGGCTCAGGTCCGGCTGCGGCGAGTTGCAAGACCGAGGATGTGCGATTACGGCAGCGTCACTACGTAGATGCCATGACGTCCATCATCAGTCTCGGCGACAAACGCGACCTGCCCGGCGTCATTTAATGTCGGCGTGCTGAATGCCGTGAACAGGCCGCCGCCAGGTGCCCGGTCGCCAGCCAGAGCGATCGGACGCACCCCCGCCCGCGTCGCCAGGTACAGCGCCTGCGGAACGATGGGAAGGCTCAACTGGAACACCACATCTTCGCGGCTGTCGATGACGACATTGGCGAACTTGGTCAGCGGTCCGCCCTCCACCGCCTGCCCGAAGGCGGCCAGGGTCACCAGCACCGCTCGCCCCGTGACGTACAGCGCCTCGGGGGTCGCACTCCGGGAACTGCGCCCGATGAAGCAGACTGTCCCCTCGTTGGTGAGGCCGACGGATCCGAACTCGGTGAACAGTCCGCCCACTGGCGCCTCGTCGTCCGTCGTCACGACCGTGGCCGGCTGGCCATCGACCAATACATAAACACCCTGCAAATGATGCACAGTTGTGGACGCGACAAACGCCATATCTCCACGATCGTTCAGCCAGGGTGAGCCATCCAGGAAGAATTCGAACACCCCGCCTTCCGGCGCAGGCTGGCCTGACATCAACACGGGCTTCGTGCTGCCGTCGGCGTTAATGAAGATCCCCTCCTGTCCCGTCATCCGGCCCACGAACGCGACCTCGTCGCGGGCGTTGATCGTCGGATTGGCGAAGTCGGTGAATACACCGCCTGCTGGTGTCCGCTCGCCGATGCGAGCGATCGGCACCGCCTTGCCAGCCCGGAGCAGATACACTCCCTCCCAGGCTACGCGATCGGTCGTCTTCGCGAGGAATCCTATGGTCCCGCGGTCGCTGAGCAACAGATCGCTGAATGTGCTGAATGTTCCGCCGGTTGGCGCCGGGGCGCCGCTTGAGAGCAACGCCTTCAACTTGCTCCCCGCCGCGAAGTAGAGCGTCTCCCTCACTCGGTCGCGATCCGTCACCACCGCACCGAAGAGCAGATCGCCCGAGCCGTTATTCGTGGGATCCGAGAACTCCGCGAATGTGCCACCGTCTGGCGCCGCCTGGCCGGTTCGGACAAGCAGTCGAAAGGTCGCGGCGGCTCGGGACGGCCCCGGGGTGCCGCCGCCGCTCTGCGTGGAAACAGCCGAGACGCCGCCCACCATAACTGCCGCAGCAAGGAGCGACAGCACTGACGGAGGCACGAGCCGCATGAACGAGATCATCTTCCTCCATCCTAGACCATTACCGATTGGATTGCCATAGTCTGCAGAGGCTCGCGCGAGCACATCTGGTGTGTCCATTTTCCTCAAACCAGGCTAACGAAAGTATGAGCAGGCGTCCGGAGAAAAGACTCCCCTGTATCGAGAGATGACTGACAGATGAGCCTGTCGAGCGTTGAGGAACACGGTTTGATCATACGTTTGGCTACGCGGGTGCGACGACGCGTTGGGGCGCCTATCTAATTAGTCCTGTGGCGGCGCCACCCGGCCACCCGGGATTGCACGTTCCCATGTGGTCCATTGGGCTTGTGTGATTCCGGTCCGCTGGGTAATAGTCTTCATCTCACCGTTCGTGGGAGGTTCGCCTACCTCCAAGTGAAGTATCCTCGCTTCCACGATGTCCAGCACCCGAGCGGCTTGTTCAGTAGCGTAGCCGTTCCTTTGTCGCCATCGTTTCAGCGGGTGGCTGTCCTTCCACTCCTGCGTGCGTCGGGCCAAGTCTTCCATCTCGGGCGTCCTCCTACTGCGTCTCGACGCGTGCTAACTGGGTACTCTGCAGTGGCTCGACAGGATCCGGTCCACGCCGTTCCCAGGCAACATTCGAAGCTGCTTCGTAGCGGAGCATGACCCGTTGGACGTGTTCTTGTATTAGCACAAAAATAGGGATTCACCATCGTTGATGCCCGAAACGGGCGTTAGGGCCTCGCGGCTTCTCTAGGTTCCCCTGTCGGCGGAGACAGGCGGCGCTTCTTCTCGAAGACGACGGTTCCATCCCGAACGTCCAACATGATCTCATCGCCCGCGCTGAATTGCCCACGGAGCATCTCGTCGGAGAGCGGGTCCTCGACCAGCCGCTGGATTGTCCGCCGGAGCGGGCGGGCGCCGTACCGGGGATCGTACCCCTCTTTCGCGAGCAGCTCCCGCGCCGCGGCGGCCATCGTGAGTTCCATCCCCTGCCCTCGAATCTCCCGCCGCACGCGCTCTATCAGGATATCCACGATCGCCTTAAGCTGGTCGCGCGTCAGAGGGCGGAACACGATGCTCTCGTCCACGCGGTTGAGGAGCTCCGGCCGGAACGTCCGGCGCAACTCTTCCAGCACGTGCGTCTTCATCCGATCGTACGTCCGCTCGGCATCCGCCCGCTCACTCTCGGGAGCGCGGAAGCCAAATCCACTCTCCGGCTGGATCTGGGGGGCGCCCACGTTACTGGTCATGATGACCACGCAGTTCTTGAAGTCCACGGTACGCCCCTGAGCGTCCGTCAGGCGGCCGTCCTCCAGGATCTGGAGCAAAACATTGAAGATTTCCGGGTGGGCCTTCTCGATCTCATCGAGCAGCACGACCGAATAGGGCTTCCGGCGCACCTGCTCGGTCAGCTGGCCCCCCTCCTCGTACCCGACGTAGCCGGGAGGCGCCCCGACGAGCCGGGACACCGTGTGCCGCTCGGCGTACTCGGACATGTCGATCCGGACGACGGCGTTCTCGTCCCCAAACAAGAACTCGGCCAGGGCCAGCGTCAGCTCCGTCTTGCCCACGCCGGTAGGGCCCAGGAAGATGAACGACCCGATCGGCCGTCGCGGGTCCCGCAGGCCGGCCCGGGCCCGGCGAACCGCCCGGGCGAGCGCCTGCGCGGCTTCTTCCTGGCCGACGATGCGCTTGTGGAGCGAATCTTCCATCCGGAGGAGCTTCTCCGTCTCCTCCTCGACAAGACGCATTACCGGGATCCCGGTCCAGCTCGAGACGATGTCGGCGATGTCGTCGGCGGTCACGGTGGTGATGTCTCGCCCCTTCTCGGTCTTCCCCGAGCTTTCAAGTTCCTCGAGCTTCTGGCGCAGGACCCTCTCCTTGTCCCGCAGACCGGCGGCTTTCTCGAAGTCCTGGCCCTTGAGCGCCTCTTCCTTCCCCTGGCGGACCCGCTCGGCTCTCTCCATCACCTGGCGGATCTCCTGAGGGAGGACGCTCGCCTGCAGGCGGATCTTACTCGCCGCCTCGTCCATCAGATCGATCGCTTTGTCGGGGAGGAAGCGGGCGGAGATGTACTTGTCGGCCAGTGTCGCGGCGGCGACGAGCGCCTCGTCGCTGATCTTGACCCCGTGGTGGGCTTCGTACCGCTCCCGCAGCCCGCGGAGGATCTCCACGGTCTGCTCGACGGTCGGCTCGGAGACCAGGATGGGAGCGAACCGCCGCTCGAGCGCGGCGTCCCGCTCCACATACTTCCGATACTCGTCGAGGGTCGTCGCCCCGATGCACTGCAGTTCGCCGCGCGACAGCGACGGCTTCAGGATGTTACTGGCGTCGATCGCCCCTTCCGCGGCCCCGGCCCCCACCAGGGTGTGCAGCTCATCGACGAACAGGATCACCTCACCCTGGGCCTTGCGGATCTCCTCCATGACCGTCTTCATCCGGTCCTCGAACTCGCCACGGTACTTTGTGCCCGCGACAAGCGCGGCGAGATCGAGCTCGACGACCCGTTTAGTCCGGAGGACCTCCGGGACGTCTCCATGGACGATCCGCTCGGCCAGCCCCTCGGTGATGGCCGTCTTTCCGACGCCCGGCTCTCCGATCAGGGCAGGGTTGTTCTTTGTCCGGCGGGAGAGAACCTGAATGACCCGTCGGATTTCCCGCTCGCGGCCGATCACCGGGTCGAGCTTGTTGCCGCGGGCCAACTTGGTCAGGTCGCGCCCAAACTCGTCGAGCGTGGGGGTCTTGGTCGACTGCTTGGTGTGCGAGGGAGTTTCTTCTACCCCAAGGAGATAGACGACCTGCGACCGGACGCGCTCCAGATCCGCGCCCATCGGCCCTAGGACACGCGCGGCAACCCCCTCCCCTTCTCGAATCAGCCCCAGGAGGAGGTGCTCCGTCCCGATGTAGTTATGGCCCAGCCGTCGAGCCTCGTCGAGAGCGAGTTCCAGGACTCGCTTGGCCCGGGGGGTGAAAGCCATCTCTTCGTAGGGAGTCCCCTCGCCGCGGCCGATCGCGGTCTCGATCTCGGCCCGCACCCGCTCGGGGTTGATGTTCAACGACTTCAGGCCCTTGCTGGCGACTCCCTCGCCTTCGCGGATGATGCCGAGCAAGATGTGCTCTGTCCCGACCGCGCTGTGGTTCAGCCGCTTCGCTTCCTCCTGTGCGAGAATGATCACGCGGCGTGCACGCTCGGTGAACCGTTCAAACATCTTGCGGACGACCTCCTCCCCGCCAGGACATCTGCGTCGCGATCCGGCGTCGGGGAGACCTACTTCCGCCTACGAATCCAGCCATCGCCCTGTTCTCTCCTCCGGAGCCCAGCACCCGTCACCGAGCCCAGGGGACGCAGAAGCACGGCCTCGGAAGTCCTTTCGATCGCGCAGGTGAAGCGCTCCGCAGGGGGGGTAGTATGCGGTCCAACCATGATGGAAACCCTCCAGGAGTCGGCGTAGTCCAACTGGGGCCTTCTCCTCCGAGGAGCCGACCTATTGCCGGGGGGATGGTCGAGGACGTAAGGAAGGGGAAGTACCTTTGAGTCTACGCCTGCGCGGATAGAGAAGCAACAGCAGGACGGGGCTTTGTCCGCCAACCGCTTCTTGATGATGGGGATAGGTACGTTGAGGAGTCAGGCACAGGCCCCTCTTACGCGTCAGGTCATGGTCCCCCGCGCGTCTGGTGCAGGCACAGCGCCATTCTCCGCTGGCATCACGGTCGGTAACATCATTCATGTCTCAGGTCAGACGAGCGGAGACGCTGGACCCGGCATCCGCGAACAAGCACAGGCGGCACTCAAGAAGGGTCAAGCTATCGTCGAAGCGGGCGGATCTTCAGGAGCCAGATCGACAAGTGCACCGTCTTCCTCACGCGACAGGAGGATTTCCAGGCGATGAACGACGTCTGGGCGCGCTTTCTTCCCAACGAACCCTCCAATTCCTTCAGCGCTTCCACCGACCCTCCGAGAGGGAGTTTCGGATGGACTGTGTGAAGCTGGCACACAACGGGATTAGTCAAAATCTCGTAAATGGAGATCCGAAACCCATAGAGGTTCCCCTCGCTGGTCGCCACCGCCAGGGAGATCTTCTGGACGGGTAGTTCTCTGCCGCAGCGTCTACTCTCTAGATTTCATCCGCCGACCAAGGTTGTTCGACCACCTCAACCGTGCCCTCGTGCACATTCACGTCATAGCGCGGGCGGTCCCCGTCCCGAAAGATCTCCAGGTCGAACCTGGCCCCCCCCACCGACAAGCGCGACAGCTTGAGGTGCGGAAGCCAGGGCGGCAACGTAGGGTCTATCAGCACCCTGCCACGCGGAGCGTCTGCTCGCAGCCCGAGCATCATTTGAAGGAAGGCGAACACCGACCCCGCCGCCCAGCCTTGAGGAATGTTCGCATGCATATACTGCACCGGAAACGCTCGCGGAGAGCGCTGTAAACCCGCAAAGAGTTCAGGCAGCTGGTAGGATTGGAAGAACGAAGCCGCCTGGAAAATGCCGTCCGCAAGGCGGAGCGCCTCCGCCATGAACCCGTACCGCCTAAACCCCTGCCCAATCAGACCGTTGTCGTGCGGCCAGGCCGCCCCTAACTGATAGGAAAACGGGTTGAAGGAGGGGTGACGACTGCTGAGGGTGCGGATGCCCCATCCGCTGAACATATCAGGGGCCATCAGCCGCTGCATCACACTCCGTGCGTGCTCCGGAAGCGCGATGCCCGACCAGAGCGCGTGCCCGGCGTTGGAGACCACACTGCGGATTGGCTGCTTGCCGCCGTCGAGGCCGAAGAAATACGTTTGCTCTTCGGGCCACCAGAAGCGGGATACAAAGCGGGCCTGGAGACCCTCCGCTTCTTTGCGCAGCCGCGCGGCATCCTCTTCACGGCCGAGCTCCTGATACAGGGTCGCCATCCGGCGCTTCGCATCGTAAGCGTAGCCTTGTAGTTCGACCAAAGCAACAGGGGCCTCGACTTTCGTCCCGTCCCCATGGACCAGTGCTAGGCCTGAATCCTTCCACCCCTGATGTTCGATGCCCCGTGGCGAGCGCCGCTTGTATTCCTGGAATCCATCGCCATCCAAGTCCCCGTAGCAGTCGATCCATGCCAGGGCCCTCTCCGCAACCGGCAGCAGTTCCTCTACCAGCGCCCGATCGCCGAGCCACCGATAGGTTTCATGCAGGGTGATCAGAAACAGGAGGGTAGCGTCCGCGGTGCCATAGTACGGAGTGTGTGGGATTTCGTGGAAGTGGGCTAGCTCGCCATACCGCACCTCGTGGAGGATCTTTCCGGGCTGAGCATCACGCCAGTCGTCCACCACGCCCGCCTGGAGCGACCCCAGCGCACGCAGCACCGCTGGGGCGAACTGCTTCGTGAACGGCAGCGTCTGGAGGCAGATGATAAGACTGTCGCGGCCAAACAGGGTAGCGAACCAAGGGAGGCCAGCAGCCACAATGCAGTGCTCGATGGAAGAATCGACGGCGGTGAGACGGAGCACCGTGATGTCGTCAACCGCCTGGCGATAGGCATTGCGAACGTGTTCGTTGAGCGTGTTGCAGCCCGCGATCGATCGATACCAGCGCTGGCGCCGCTCCTCCAGCTCGTCCAGCAGAGTAGAGTGACAGGGATCTGGAGCGTGGATCACGGTTCCATCGATAACAGGAATGAGGTGGACACAGGCGCGCCAACACTCTCGTGGTTCAATGGAGACGTCGAAGGAGACTCGACCGACAGAGAGGCGGGGAGGCGTATCGGACTGAGGGATGCGCAGGATCAATCCCCGACGAAAGGTCTCCCGCTCGTAGACCCACTGCAGCTCTCGACCCTCTTTCGTTTTGTCGGCCATCGTCTGAACCGCACGCCGCTTTCGCGTCCGCAACCCTCGCACTTCAAAGAGATCCGCAAAGTCGCACTCGGCCTCGATCACCAGCGGAAATGTGGCCGTGCGCGTACCGTAGTTAGTGATGTCCAGGTCCTCGTGGACGCCCCCGTGGAGCGTCCGTTCGACTCTGAGCCCGAGGGAGGTCCGTGGGATCAACCCGTCCGGGGAACGAAATCCTGGGTTCACGAAGAACAGCTGGGCGGAGTAATGGGTGATCGGGGCCGAGGAGACCGACAGCCAGGATCGGCGACCGATCTTGAGGCAGTAGCGGGAAAGGAGCCGCGTATCCTGTACGAAGAAGCCCTGCTCCTCAGCCGGGTCTATCTCCCCTTCAGAGGAAGTGACGAAGAGGCTCGAGCCTTCCGCCAGGGAGGTTCGAGGGATTCCAAAGTGAATCCGGGCAGGCATCGGATCAGGCGGCAACGGGTTCTGGCTTCTGTGCCAACAGGCTGCGGTAGACGGCCTCGTAGTCAGTCGTCATCTTCGTGGCGCTGAAGTGCTCCTCTGCATGACGTCGGCATGCCTCCCGCGAGATCTGCGGGACGCGTTCGACAGCATCGATCATCTCTTTGAGATTTCGGCAGACGAATCCTGTGCGCCCATCCTCGACCACTTCGGGGACGGAACCGCAGGCCATGGCGATAACAGGGGTACCGGTGGCCATCGCCTCGATCAGCGTGATGCCGAACGGTTCCGGCCAATCGACCGGAAACAGGTAGGCGTACGCGTTCCCTAGGAACTCGTCCTTGGCCGTCTCATCGATCTCTCCGACAAACTCGACCAGGGGATGTTCGAGGAGCGGTTTGATGGCGTGCTCATAGTACGCTCGATCGGCAGGGTCGATCTTCGCCGCGATCTTAAGCGGCATACCCGCCGCACGGGCGATCTCAATGGCTCGGTCGGGCCTTTTCTCAACAGCAATTCTTCCCAGGAAAGCGAGGTACGAGCCCGGGTCGCGGCGGAGGGTGAAGTTCTCGAGGAAAATGCCATTGTAGACCGTGGCAACCCAGTTCGCCTCCGGCAAGTGGGTCCGCTGCGCGTTGCTGATCGAGACCATGGGCAGGTCCGGAAAATAGGCATGAACGCGCTGGACCTCGGGCAAGTCCAGCCGGCCGTGCAGGGTGGTCACGGTGGGGACCGGGGTAAAGCGCGTGAACGGGAACGCGAAGTAGTCGACGTGATTGTGTATGATGTCGAATTCGTGTGCCCGTGCATATACCATCCCCAACTGGGTGATGGTGTAGGCATGGAAATCGCGAACACGTTGGTCCAGCCGCAACCCTTGTTCGCAGCAAGGGGCAAGCTTGGCTGAGGTCTGGCTGTCGCCGCTTGCAAACAACGTGACGTCGTGCCCCCGTCCCACAAGTTCCTCTGTAAGACCATGGACAACCCGCTCCGTGCCCCCGTACATCTTCGGCGGGATGCTCTCGTACAGTGGCGCGATCTGGGCCATGCGCATGCCGGGGCCTCCATCCAGGGCCGAGTTTCAACCGACAAGAAAGACTGTTAGAACCTCTCCCCCCCTCTCACCTTAACCTTAGCAGGTTAATCGCCACATCGGGGTTCTGGGAGTCTCTTGAGGTCTTCGGGCGATTGCGGGCCTCGTGGTAGAAACAGGAGGGCCCGCATGAAATATGGCATCGCGATAGGATGCTGGTGGTTCCAGACCCGGGCGGCCCCCCCAGCCACAGACAGCGAGCGCCGCCGACGCAGCAGCCCAGGTCAGAATGCCGAAGATTCCCGAGGCAACGCTCAGAATGCCCGGCGCCGATCGAAGCAAGAAAAGCCCAAACTTGGCGCCTCATGCTCCGTCCCTCTCTTGGCGGCCTGACTCCAATTGGGCTTGCATTACATGAGCTTGCAGGCTTGCCGGAGCCACGGGTTTCTCAACGCCAGGCCGGGTTGGAGGAAGCGGATTACTGCGCGTGTGTCTCCAGCGATGCCGGTGCCACTACAGTTTCCGGTCGTTTGGAAGGCCCGAGAGTCGCCTCCAAGAAGCCCTGCGGAATGATGCGTGCCGCGTTACGATGACTCCACGCGCCCCGGCGAGTGGGTGGCGACCCGTAGCGGCCCCGCGCGCACTTCGTGGAGCAGAAGTCGTCCCCTTGCTCGACGGCCAGCGAGGGCTTTAGCCTGCCGCAGACCTTGCACAGTTCCACTCCCATCCCTCTACCCTCATGTGTGTGTCGAGAAGAAAAAGGGGGGGGACTGCTTCCCCCCTTCCTCGTCTGTTCCACCGCGTCCTTGATATTGTTCGGTTTAGCTCACGGGACGAACTTTGCTTGCCTGGGGGCCTTTCTGTCCTTGCGTCGCTTCGTACTCTACCTTCTGGCCTTCGTTCAGTGACTTGTACCCGTCGCCTTCAATCCCGCTGAAGTGGACGAACAAATCCTTGCCTCCGCCGTCCGGGGTGATGAAGCCGTAGCCTTTTTCTGAATTGAACCACTTTACCGTTCCAAGCGCCATGCGATCCCCACCTCTATGCCGTGCTACCAACCGACCTTGCAGCCTGTTGATGCTGATCGAGTATGACACACTCTCCGCTTTGCTGCAACAAAATAGTTTGGCACGCCCTCAAACGCGCATGTAGAATTTAGGCGAAAGCAGGTGATGCGTTGTGCCCAGCAGCGTTCGCGCGAAAGCCGGATTACCGTGGCCCGTAACCGGGACGTACACGTGCGATAAGTGCCATAGCACTCACATAGGCAAAGCAGGCGTCATGGCTGAGCGGTGCACCGCACTTCGCGCAGACAAGACGGGGCCGTGCACCTGCGCCTACTTCGTCCTGGCCGAGGAGCCCGATCATGTCAACACATCTGGCGGCTCCCAGTGAAGGGTTCGGACGCACTCGCCCATATCCCGACCGGGTCATCTCTTCGTGGGGCACCGCGTGTTGGCCTCATTACGGGATCGCTCGGAAGGCGTCGATAGTTCTGCGTTGATCAACGGCCTTACTCTAGCGTGAGAAGCGGTGGCGCGTCACCTCCTCTACTGCACCGACTACGGTCTGGCTACGTGGAAGCGCCATCGAGACGGATCGGGGCAGGCGGTGAGTACTGACCGCGGTCGCGACTATCTGGTTCGGCAAGGTCTGTAGGACTACCCGGTAATCATTGACGGATGGCATCCTTCCGGCATGCCAACCGGTCCGCTGAGGCCCGTAGCGCCCCAGAAGAGGAGGAATAAGCGATGCAGTACGAATTCACCTCTAAGAATGTTGATCATTCCCCTGACAAGCCCGGCGTGTATGCGCTCTATTACGGGGACGAAATCATTTACTACGGTTGGGCACAAGGCGACACGGTTACTATTCGGTCACGGCTTCAGTCTCACAAGAGTGGCCGCGAGGGCGCCTGCACCGAAAAGGCCACTCACTACAGGCGGGAAGTTACCGATAACGCAGAGGAACGAGAGAAGCAATTGTTACTTGAATATAGGCAACAACACGGGAGACTCCCGCGGTGCAACGCAAAACTTGGGTTGAGTGCGATTCCCCCGGATCACCCGCCTACGTAAGAACAAGCCGCCAGACAAGATCGCACGCTCGACGACGGCCGGGCGCTTTATCTTTGGGTGTCTGGGGGCGGTTCTCCGCGGCCGGCAGCCGCGAGGGAAGGAGGGCCGTTTCGAAGCGTAGGACCACACCCCATGTTGCGGCGAGTTCGTCGGGAAATTGCCCTTCAGCTCGTGATTACCCCGCTGTCGCTCGCGCTTGTGCTCTGGGCGATCCCATCCGGGCTAGCCGCCGGAGCCCTGCCAGTCCCGGCTGGCAACACTCCCCTCGCCGATGTCATCCAGCTCGACGGGTTGCACCTGCGGGTGAAGAACGAGGAGGCGCCAGCATGATGACATTCGTTCCCGTGGTCATCATTATCACTGCGATCATGATCTTCTCCCTGTTGTCCTCTGTGGTGAAGATCGCCCGCGAATACGAGCGCGGGGTCATCTTCCGGCTCGGCCGGCTGCTCCGCGCCAAAGGGCCGGGCGTAATCCTCCTCATCCCGATCGTGGACCGCATGATCAAGATGGACCTGCGAGTAGTAACCCTCGACGTGCCGCGCCAGGAGATGATGACCAAGGACAACGTCCCGGTGACCGTCGATGCGGTGGTCTACTTCCGGGTCGTGAATCCCGAAGACGCGGTCGTCAAGGTCGAGAACTTCACCAAGGCCACCTTCCTCGTCACCCAGACGACGCTACGGAGCGTCCTCGGGCAGCACGAGCTCGACGAACTCCTGATCCAGCGTGACCGGATCAATCAGCAGCTCCAGCAGGTCCTCGACGAGACCACCGAGCCGTGGGGGATCAAGGTGACCCTCGTCGCGGTGCGGGACGTGATCCTGCCCGACAGTATGAAGCGGGCGATGGCGAAGCAGGCGGAGACGGAGCGCGAGCGGCGGGCGAAGGTCATCAATGCCGAGGGCGAGTACCAGGCGGCGGGGCGTCTCGTCGAGGCGGCCACAAAGATGGCCGCCCAGCCGGTGGCTCTGCAGCTGCGGTTCCTGCAGGCGCTCACC
>Ga0187846_10000595_pt1 | contig 20581 bp, 16 predicted proteins | sample TC_taG_FD_161473 | JGI IMG/M metagenome (GOLD analysis project Ga0187846, IMG submission 161473) | Biofilm microbial communities from the roof of an iron ore cave, State of Minas Gerais, Brazil - TC_06 Biofilm (v2) | ecosystem: Environmental > Terrestrial > Deep subsurface > Cave > Wall biofilm...
CTAATGTCCTTTCTGTACATTTGGCAGACGCTGATCCAGGCGCCCCTGGTGATCGCTTCCGGCGCCATCGGCTTTGCGCAATACTTCACCTACCTGCATCCGCTCGGGACATATCAGCAGAAGGCGGTTTCGGCCGCGCTGGTCGCGGCGCTGATCGTGTTGCTCTACCGCCGGATCACCACGATTGGCCTGATCTCGAAGCTGCTTTGGGTCGGTGTGGTGGGCACCATGCTGTGGATGATCTGGGGCGGGGTGACGCATTTCTCGGCGCGGATGGCGTTTGATTTTCCGCTAACGCCGGGCGGCATTCCCGCTCTTCTCTACGTGGGGTTGGGCCAAGCCTCGGTCCGGACGATCTACTCGTACCTCGGCTACTACCACATTTGCAATTTGGGCGCGGAAATTCGTGAGCCCGAACGTACCATCCCGCGCGGGATTCTGCTGTCCATCCTGGGGATCGCCGCGCTCTATCTGGCGATGCAGACCAGCATCTTGGGCGTGATTCCCTGGCGCGAGGCCCAGAATTCGCAGTACATCGTGAGCACGTTCGTCGAGCGGCTCTACGGCACGCGCGCGGCCACGTTCGCCACGGTGATGATCCTGTGGATCGCCTTCGCCTCGCTGGTCACCACCCTGCTTAGCTACTCGCGGGTGCCGTTCGCGGCAGCCGAGGACGGCAATTTCTTTCCGGTGTTTGCGCGCGTCCACCCCACGAAACACTTTCCGCACGTTTCACTTTTGTTCCTGGGATTGGCGTCACTGTTGTTTAGCGTGCTGTTCCGGCTAGCGGACGTCATCAACGCGATCCTGGCGGTGCGAATCATCGTGCAGTTCATCGGCCAGGGCGTCGGCGTGATGCTGCTGCGACGGCGCTGGCCTATCGAGCGGCTTCCCTTTAGAATGTGGCTTTACCCGCTCCCGGCAGTGGTCTCCATCGTGAGCTGGGTCCTGCTGTTCATCTCGACGGGGCGGAAACCCGCCCTAGGCGGAATCGTAGTCATACTCTTGGGCATCATTACTTACATGGTCCAGGCGCGCTATCGCCGCTTGTGGCCGTTCGGGGGGGCCGCAGAGGCTGCACGATGAAACGCTGGCTCAAGCTCGCTGTTCTGGCATTCGCCACTTTGCTGGCGATGCCCGCTCGTGCGCCCATTCGTGCGCAGGACGCTTCGCCCGCGCCAGGGCGCGGCGAATCTTTACCGGACACGCTCGAAGCCATCCAGCAGGCCCGCGTGGTGACGCGCGTGCTCTACATCGTCGCGCATCCCGACGACGAAACGTCCGCGCTGCTCACCTACCTCGCTCACGGCCTGGGCGCAGACACCACGCTGCTCACGCTCACCCGCGGCGAGGGCGGCCAAAACGCCATCGGCCCCGAGCAGGGCAAGCAGCTCGGCATCCTGCGCAGCGCGGAGCTTTCGGCGGCGATGGAGTACGAAGGACCGCACCTGTACTTTTCGCGTGCGCCCGACTTCGGCTTTTCTAAGACGCTCGAGGAAACACTCAAAATGTGGGAGGGCATCGCGCTGCCGGACATGGTCCGCGTGATTCGCACGGTGCGTCCCAACATCGTGGTGAACGGCTGGGGCAACCAGAAAACGGGCCACGGAAATCATCAAGCCTCAGGCTACCTCACGCCGAAAGCTGTCGAGGCCGCCGCCGACCCCAAGCAATTTCCCGAGCAGTTCGCTGACGGGCTGAAGCCCTGGAAAGTGAGGCTGCTGCTCGACCCAGTCCGCGCGCAAGGAGGTCCGGGCCAGCGCGAAGAAAAAGTGGACTACACCGGCTCGTGGGTGGTGCCCGCCGACGAGATTTCCCCGATCTGGGGCCGCAGCTACTTGGAGATGGCTATTGAGGGCTTCGTGCACCATCGCTCGCAGGGCGTGACGCCGGCCATTAATTCGCCGTTCGTGCGGCGTCCGTACGGCCTGAAACCTGCAGGGGGCGGGCCTGCGCCCACTCCGGCGGAATTCGCGCAGCCGCTCGTTTCGCTGGCGCGGCTGCTCCCGGCGCCCGGGGCAGAGGAGCCGCTCGCCGCTGCCGACCAGGCCCTCGGCCAAGCTCGCGCGGCGGTCGAGAAGCTCGACTGGCCTGCGGCGGCGCGCTCCCTTGCATCGGCGGGGCAACAAGTCGCAGCGCTCGAAAACCGAGTGCAGCAGTCGCCCGATGCCCGCGCGGCCGATGCGCTGTGGGAGCTTGGCCATGTGCGCGAGCGCATCAACCACGCGCTGGCCGATGCCGCCGCCGTAACAATTATTTCGAATTCCGACCGCAGCGAGCTAGTTGCGGGCGAAGGATTTTCCGTGCGGGCCGAAGTCGTCCATCGCGCCGGCGTCCCGGGAACGTTCTCAAAGCCCGATTTGGTCATGCCGTCAGGCTGGAGCGTCACCAAGGTTGAGGAGAAGGACGGCACGACAAATATCAGCGTCGCGGTGCCCGCGGGCGCGCAGCCGCCGCATTCGGCCGGCGACTGGATGTACCCGTTCCTGCCGCCGCTTGTCCTGGCGCGCACGCACGTGGAAGTGGAAGGTTACGCGTTCGATTTCACTGCGCCGGTCGAGAGCCGCCAGGCTGCCACTACTGCCGTATTGAGCTATCCGTTGCGGATTGTCCCCGCAGTATCTATCACCGTCGAGCCGCAGCAGTTCGTCGTGGTTGAGGCGCGCCAGCCCAAGCAGTTCGAGCTATTCGCGCGCGTGCACTCGTTCGCGGAGTCGCGATCGAAAGTGAGTGTAGAGGTCGGAGTCCCGCAGGGCTGGAAAGCGCCCGAGGCGGAGAGCGTTGAGTTCACCGGCGCGGGCGACGGCTTGGTTCGGCTGATGGTCACGCCGCCGGGAAAAATCGCGCCGGGCAATTATGAGCTGGTGGCGTACGCGAAGCGCGGCGAGGAAACCTATTTTGATTCGCTCGAGCCGCTCCCCTCGCTGCCCACCTACCTGTGGCGCGAGCCCTCGAAGGTGCCCGTGCACGCGTTTGCCATCAACGTGCCGGAGCGCCTCCGCGCCGGCTACGTCGCCGCCGAGAACGACACCATCCCGGAATCGCTGCGTCGGGTGGGCATCGAGGTCGAGCTGCTGGATGCGAAGGCGCTCGCCTTCAGCGACCTGAGCCGCTTCGATGCCATTGTGCTGGGCCTGCGCGCCTACGAGCTGCGCTCGGACTTGGTCGCCTCCAACCGACGCTTGCTCGATTACGCGGCCAACGGCGGCACGCTCGTCGTGCAATCGGGAACACGCCCGCCAGTCTGGGACAAGCTGAAGCCTGCGCCGTACCCTGCGTCGCTCGGCGAGAACTCCCCGCGAGTCACGGACGAAACCACCGCCGTGAAGTTCACAGACCCTGCCAGCCCCCTGCTCAATTTCCCCAACAAAATTGACGCGCACGACTTCGATAACTGGGTGCAGGAGCGCGGCCTCTACTTCTGGGAAAAGTGGGACCCGCAATACCACACCGTGCTCTCCATGCACGATCCCGGAGAGAAAGACTTGGAAGGGGGGCTCGTGTGGGCGCGCACGGGCAAGGGTTTCTATATCTACACGGGCCTGTCGTTCTCGCGCCAGTTGCCCGAAGGCAACGCCGGCGCCTTCCGCCTCTTCGTGAATTTGCTCAGCCAGTCCCGCAATAAGACAAAGTAGGGCTGCTACCTTCGAAGCCCAGCCTAGACAGATACCCTAGGGAATAATTTCACAGTTCCTAATCAGAACCTTCTTGGTGATAGAATTCGACCGCCTTGTCTCCCCTCTCGACCAAGCCACGTTTTCGGTTGCTGAACGAATTTCGAAAACTCTTTGAAGGTCACGTTTACAAGCACCGCGCGTCCACCCAGGGCGATTTCATCGCGATGCATCTATTCGAGGACCTTGTAGCGATTAAGCGATCCCCCAAGCTTGGCGCGGCTATTGATAGGGGTATTCTGGTCCTGAACGTCGCCAATCGACTCCAGGGAGTTCGAGCGAGACGCGGCGACGGCACTTTCGGCGAAATCGTTCCAGGCGAAGAACCGATTCGAGACGAGGGATATGCAGTCGCGCGTGGCCGAGTTGCGACACTCGAAATTGGAGTGGAGGTTAAAATTCTGGCCAAGGCAATGATTAAGCAGATCGACCGGGTGATCAACGACCTTCGAAATCAAGTGGCCCAATTCCGGAGAGCAGGAAACCAGCCCTTCTGCGTAGCGGTTGTGGGAATCAACCACGCTGATCACTACGTCAGCTTTGAAGGGGACCGTTCTTGGCCTACAACCGGAAAGGGGAGTTACTTGCATCCGATCCAAGAGGCGGCGGAAGCGGAAACGCGGCTGTTGGAACAGGCCGGTCCTTCGTACAACGAATTTCTCATCCTCCGTTACAAGGCCACGAATGAGGCGCCGTATCCCTTTGCCTGGGTGGATCTCTCAGAAACGCGCTTAAACTACGCGGCGATTTTGACTCGAATTTGCAGCGCCTTTCAGCGAAAGTTATAGGGTCAGCGAGAGGCAGCAAGCCGCTTGAGAGGAGTGTTCCGCATCCCGGGGAATAGGTCTTCCATTTCTGATTCCAACCGGGCTTTGGCTTTGCGGTAGTAAGATTCCTCGACTTCGACGCCAATGCCATTTCTCCCGCACTGCGCCGCTGCCACCAAGCTCGTGCCCGTCCCCATGAAGGGGTCCACAACGGTGTCGCCGGTGAAGGAAAACATCCGGATGAGCCGGTACGCCACTTCCAGCGGGTAGGGCGCGGGATGCTGCCTAGTAGATTCTCCCGGCATCGTCCAGATTTGTTGGAACCAGTCGTGGTGCTCCGATTTGGTCAGCCGGGATGACGAACGTTGCTCCTCCGTGGGCTGGCGATAACCACCGGGCTTCCTGAGCATCAGGATAAACTCGACGTCGTTCTTTATAATCGCATTGGGCTCATAGGGCTTGCCCAAAAAGCCTGCTCCGTTTTTCACTTCATACTGTGCGTTCGAAATCTTGTACCAAAAAATCGGGCTGAGGTTGTCAAAACCGAGATCTCGGCAGCGGACCACGATGTCCGCGTGAAGCGGCATGACCAGGTGTCTCCCATTCTGCCGCCGTGAGAGACAAACATCTCCTACGACGCAAATTAGCCGCCCGCCTGGAACTAGGGCCCGAAAACAGTGTTGCCACACTTTATCCAGTTCGTCGTGAAATTTTTCGTAGTCATGAAGCGAGCCCAACTGGCCCAAGGTCGCTGGATATTTCTTCAGAGTCCAGTAGGGTGGAGAAGTTACGACTAAGTGCACAGAAGCGTCGGAGATCCAGCCCAGCTCGCGGGCGTCTCCGCAGCGTAGGACTTGGCTTGTTTTCCGGATTTCCAACCTAGCTGAATGCATCGCGGAAATGATAGGGGATGCAAGGGAGCATTTCAACCAGATAGACCGCAAATATAAGCCTCAAAATTTTCGAAGCTTTGCCCCGGTTGCCTCGGACGTACTCCGGGAGGACGGGATGCGTTTAAATCCGGCGAGTCATGACCGGAGGGGATTGACGAAGGAATTTCCAACGGCTCCTCTGTAGGCTAATTGCGGTGGAGGATGGTCTGGGATATCGTAGCGTTGTGACTTCCTCGACAGGAACTCTGATGGGTCATCGAGAACGACTGAAGCAATTGCTGAGGGCAAAATCGCTTTGGCGGGGCAAATTTCAATTGACCTCGGGCAAAACCAGCGACTACTACATTGACTGCAAGCTGACAACTCTTGATCCCGAAGGCGCTGCCCTGGCCGCCTACACCATCCTCGAGCTTCTCGAGGAGAAGCGGATCGCCGCCGACGCGATTGGAGGGCCGGTCTTGGGGGCCGTGCCAATCGTGGCAGCGGTCGCAGCGATCAGCTATCTGCGCGCTAAACAGGAGGGCAAGGGCAAGCCGCTGCCCGCTTTTCTCGTACGAAAAGAAGCCAAAGGGCACGGCCGGCAGAAACAAATCGAAGGCCTGGACGTGACAAAGATCCGGAAGGTGATCATCCTCGACGAAGTTTGTACCGAGGGCACTTCAATCGAGGTAGCACTTAAGGCTGTGGAGGAACAGGGCCTCGAAGTGGCGGCGGTGATCAGCTTGGTGGACCGGGAACAAGGCGGCCACGAGAAACTCCGCGCCAAGTACGGCGACCGCTACCTGCAAGTCTTCACCGCCAGAGAGCTTCTCGAGGACGCTGCGCAGGTGACGGCGGAGTCGCCGCGCGCGTCGCGGCAGGCTCCGTAAGAGTCACACGCAGCAGCTTGGAGTTCCCGCAGCTTTTTTGTCACTTCTTTTTGGCCGGCGACGCTTTTCGAGCCTCAATTCTGGAGTTGAGCTGCGTGGTTGAGGATGAAGCCCGCGTACGCCAACCTCCTGAATGGCGATTGTTGCGGCGCCATTCCGGAGAATGGCATTCCCGGATTCGACGCGCGTATTTACGCGTTCGGCGTTCCTTCTTCGTGCAGCGGGCTGTTCGTGTCGTGTTCGAACCGGCAGTCGATGCACACATAGGCTTCGCACTGGCTGCATTTCCAGGCGTGGCGGTCGCAGAAATACCGGGAGCACTCAACGCAAAGGTTGGGCGCCTCTCGCGAACAGCTTTCATTCGCGCAGCGCATGGGAGGCATTATACGCGTCTAGCGCCGCTGTGGCGCAAACTGGCGGGGAGGACGTGAGGGGCTAAGGCAAGAGCCCCCACCCCGGCCTTTCCAAGCAGCCCTCAGTTTTTCCTGTCTAATTCGTCGAACACTTCTTTTGCCGCGCGGAAGGCGTCCACCGCCGCTGGCACTCCTGCGTACACGCCCGCTTGCAGGAAAACTTCTGTCATCTCTTTTCGCGTGACGCCATTATTGAGCGCGCCGCGCACGTGCAGCTTGATCTCGTGCGGGCGATTGAGCGCCGTCAGCATGGCCAGGTTCAACAAGCTCCGCGTTTTGTGGGGCAATCCCGGCCGCGCCCAGACCCCGCCCCAGCACCACTCCGTAACGAACTCTTGCAGCGTGCGTGTGAAAGCGTCGGCATTGGCCATGGCTCGATCCACGTATTCGGCGCCGAGCACGGCGCGGCGCACCGCCAACCCTCGCTTGAACATCTTGGAATTGCGCATGGTTTCCCTCGCCGTGATTTGTCCTGCGCGGGCCATGCTAGCCGCGCCGCTTCGTCCAAGCAAGCCGCATGTCCCGAGGCTGCCAGGCCTGTTGCGAGCGCGCCGCGCCGGCGGCTGTGCAGCTCTAGAATCGCCGCGCTCGGTCCTTGATCTTGGCCGTACACCCAAGCCGTGCACTGGCACAACACGCGCCTCCCGGAATCACGCTCTCGCGCACTCGGTTCGTGCTATCGTCGCAGCGGGGGAAAAGCGATGAGTTACCCTGCGAAGAAAATGGCCGTCCGCAGCGGAGTCTGCGCGGTGCTCGTATTCCTTTGTCTCGCGGGGCTCTCTGTCCCTGCGGCGGCACAGAAGAGCAAGGGCAAGGATAAGAAGAAGGATTCGCCTGCCACCGAAGTTCCGGCTGACCTCAAATTGCCGCAAACCGACTCACAACAGGTGGACCAGGCCGTCGGTGAGACACTGGGGTATTGGCAGATCGGCGATACCGATTCCCTACGCAAGTACTACGACAAAGATGTGGTCGTCGTGAGCGGGCTTTGGGAGCCGCCCGTCATCGGCTGGGACAACTACGCCCGTGTGTTTCAAGCTCAGCGCGCCGGAGTCACGGCGGTGCGCATGGACCGCAGCAACACCTACATCAAGGTGAATGGCAATTCCGCCTGGGCTACCTACCAGTGGAACTACACTGGCACCGTGGAAGGGAAATTCACCCAATTTCGGGGACACACCACCCTGGTGTTCAGCAAGCAAGCGGACCGCTGGCTGATCGTCCTGGACCACTCGTCCGTCGTACCCGAGGCGGTTCCAGCGGCGCAGGACGCCTCGAAGGCGGCCTCCGCTCAGCCTTAGAAGCTCTTAAAACCCCGGTAAATCCAAATCCCGGCGCTCGTCAGCAGCAACACGCCTGAAATCACCGAGAGAGCAATAATCGGGCCTGTCAGCCTGGACATCCTGGCGATAATCAATTGCTGCTCTTGGTAGTGGTGCCGTTCGGCGGGATCGATGAAGATCTGGTCATCTTCCTTTGTAGAAAGCGTCCCTCGGTAGATTACCAAGATCGCCAGGACCGCCGTGACCACGCCCCAGGAAATCATCAGCAAAGTCAGGATCGTTGATTGGGACTCTTCCATGGATTGCCTCCCTGGCAGAGCGGCACTGTGGGCAGGCGGAGACACGCGGATGCCGATCTGCAGCGGCGCGAAGACTAAGCGAATTATAGCACCAGACTCGGTCGGCGGAAGCGAGACTCAAGTTGGATTTGGCTTAGAAGGAAACCGTACCCCCCAAAAATCGTCCAGGGGCTGAAGCGCCTCCAGGCCGATCTCCCACGAGCCGTCAGCCTGCTTTTCCCCAATCCAAGCGACCCGGAATTGCTGGGTCTGCTGCGAGAAACGGTTGGTGACCGAGACTTCGCTGTTCATTTGCAGGCTACGAGAAGTTCGGATCATCGCCCCGACCGAACCGACAACACTGGTGTGCATGTCCTCTTCGAACTCGCTCCCATCCTCCGCGATGCCGCGGACTTCAATGGGAACGCGCATGACCACTCGTGGCCCCCTACGGCGCCTTCCCTGATATGTCTGTTCGTCCAATGGCAACTCCCGTCAAAAATTGCCGACAGACTAGTATGGCACTCTGCATTCGTCAACTACAGTGGCGCATATGTTGTTGACAATATTGATATGAGTGTCAGATAGCCTAGAACCACCCCGTTACCCTTCGAAAGCTAACGCGGCACTGGCGAACCGCGCGCGGCATTGATGCGCCGTCCTTGCCTCGGCTCGCGCCCCCTGCAGCCTTCCGCAGCATCGCCGCCTCAGAGCCATCCCTGGCGGTTTGCTCCGGTCTCGTGTGAAAGTTACCCCCTCTCATCTCTACCGAGATTCCATTTTACCCGAGCCTGGGCTCCGCCAACTCCATGGTGTTCGGAAGTGTCATACCCCTCTCTTCCTCCCGCGTTCCAGGCCCCTGGAGGCAATCGGAATCACCAGGAAAACAGGGCTATCCCACTGGTTCTTGAGGGTTTTTCTCCCTGTACGCGCGGACAGCTATTTCTTTGGGCAGGGGGCCGAGTGACGTTGGCCGCATAGCCGAAACCTTTGTGTACGATGGAATCCAGGCCTTGAAATTCAGCGAGGAGGATTTTCCCCATGGCTACCGCACCCTCTTACATCGAGCAGCATGCTGTCCCCCCCGAGAAGAATTTGCTAGAAAACCTGATGGATTTTTCTTTTGAGCGCATGTTGACGCCGCACATGCTCAAGCTGCTCTATGGCGTGCACTTGCTTATCGGTCTTATCGCTGCGATTTGGTTCGTCTTTGCCGGGTTCATGAATTCCACCGGGAACGGGGTCCTGGCGATGATCCTCGGCTTCGCTGGAATGTCACTTTGGGTAGTTTATTGCCGCGTCTTCGTGGAATTGCTAGCCGTCGCGTTTCGCGTGGGGCGGGTGATCACCAATTCCCAGAATTGATGGCAGCCGGAGCAAGGGTGACTGGTGACCCGTAGCCGGTGATTCATCGGCGGTCCCCTGTGCAAACCCCCAGTTGCGCCGGTAGTTTTCTAATCGTCGGACTTCATGCTGGCCCCCCAGCCCCCAAGCTACGACGCATATCCGTAGAGTTTCGCGGGGTTATCCACCAAGATAGTTTTACGCAGTGCCGGATCGGGCGCCCAGACGGCGAGTTGGTTCAATACCCGGCCGTCGTCAATCTGATAGAGCGGGGCGATATCAGTGGCCGGGTGGCCTGGAAGCGCCGGGGCTGGATGCGGCCAGTCACTTCCCCAGAGCATGCGTAGAGGGTTTGCTGCGATGAGCGCCTTGGCCAGAGGCGCCACATCGGGGTAGTCCGGCGCTTGCGTGGAGCTCCGGTACGGCGCCGATATTTTGACGTAGGCTTTGCCTGACCGCACCAAGTCCAAAAGCGCGGCGAACCCCGGCTGCCGAATGCCAAGAGCTGCCTGCGCCCCACCAAAGTGGTCGAACACTACCGGCATGGGTGCCGCCATTACCTGGTCCTTGATGCTCTCAATCACTGATAGCCGCGTATAAATCTGGATATGCCACTTGCGGGCTTTGATGCGCTCCACGGCTGCCGCGAAGCGCCGGCGGGCCAATGCGGGATCGCTCTGCCCGGCGGTTTCCATGTTGATGCGAATGCCGCGAATTCCGGTGCGGTCCATTTCGTCGAGAGATGCCTCCGGGGTTTTTTCATCAATGACGGCGATGCCGCGAGCGATGGCGCCCAGTTTCTTCATCCCATCGAGCGTGCAGGCGTTATCCGTGCCGTACACGCTGGGCTGCACGATCACCACGCGCTCCGTGTGCAAGGCGCGATGCAGCGCGCGCATTTCCGCCACCAAAGCGGGCTCGGGAGTATAGTTGCGCCCCGCAGCGAACGGAAACTGCTGAGGGTCACCGAATACATGCGTGTGGCAATCGCACGCGCCCGCCGGCACGTCGAAATTCACCGGTGTGGAAGGCTGCGAAGCCTTTGCAAAGGCTAAGCTGCCGCCGCGCGTCAGCGCTGCCGCTGCAGCGGCCACCGCGCTCTTCAGAACTTCGCGTCGTGATACCATGCGAATCCTCCTGTGCTGGTGAACCGGCGGCCTCTCGCCGCGCGCTCCAGCTACTTCGAGGGCATGATTCCGGGAACTTTCAGCCGAATCCGGTACACGCTGGACCGGGCGGTGATAAATAGGCTCTCGCCGTTGGACTCGCCGAAAGCGAGATTCGATGCCACCTCGGGTGTGACAATCGTGCCCAGGTGCTTGCCTTCGGGCGAGAGTATCCACACCCCGCCGGGGCCGGTGCAATAGACGTTGCCCTTCTTGTCCACCTTCATTCCGTCGGGATTCCCGGGAGCTTTGTCCACTGACATATCCGCGAAGAGGCGGCCATAGGAGATCGTGTCGTCCGGCTGCACTTCGTAGCGCATCACGTTCTTCTTCGCCGTGTCGTCCACGTAGAGGTATTTTTCATCGGGAGAGAAAGCCAGGCCATTGGGAAGCGTCATATCGCGCGTGAGGAGTTGCAGCATGCCGTCTTTCAGCATGAATACCCCCTGGAACGGCAGCTCCTTCTTGGGATCGGCGTCGCGCTGACGCAGACCTGCGCTCGGGTCGCTGAAGTAGAGCGCGCCATCGGATTTGAATGCCAAGTCATTGGGGCTGTTGAGCCGCTTGCCCGCGTAACGATCAGCCAGGACTGTGCGCTTGCCGTCCTTCTCGATGCGTACAATGGCGCGATCCCCATGCGCGCAAAAAACGACTCTGCCCTGCGAATCAACCGTGATTCCATTCGATCCGAGGAGATAAAATTTTCCGTGGCCGCTGTCGTATTCCCCACCCACGTCGGTGGCGTCCGCCCCGGTGAAGCCGCTGTGCTCCAGAAACACGGACATTTTTCCGCCGGGCGACCATTCCCGAATCACGTTTGCCGGAATATCGCTGAAGAGCAGCGAGCCGCGGCCCTTGCGCACCCAGACAGGACCCTCGGTGAAAATAAAATCGCCCCCAACCTTTTCGAGCGTGGCGCCTTTGGGAACCAGTTCGTCCAGAGCCGGGTCGAGCCGGACCACGGAAATGGTTGCGGGCGATTGCGCCTTTCCCGTGCTCCATCCAGCGAGCGCTAGAAGCAACACAGCGAACAACGGCTTTCTCATCGCGAGCCTCCTCGAAAGTTCGCGCCGGATAAAGTGCAAAGTATCAGAGAAGACCGTGCCCGTCCATCCAGGGCAACCCGCGAGGGCGTGCTGAAGGCCGGCTTGAAGTGTTAGCGGCTCAGGATGCGCGTCTGCCCCGGCGCAAGCAAAAGATAGCGGATGCCGCGCCACCGGATGCGCCGGGTGAACAGCGCGACTGCGGAGTTCCACAGGGCCAAGAAGGGCACGATGGGCGCCAGCAGCGTCCAGATCCAGCTATCGGCAAGCAGCTTCGATCTCCATTCGGGAAGCAGCTCGATCAAGGCGGTTAACCGGAGAACTCCGCGGCCCATCGAGAGGACGGGCGGCGCCAGCACGAGCAAGAGGAGGTGAATGGCAGGCGCTCCCGAAACCAGGTTGGCCGCAAACAGAGCCAGGCCCAGCGCCACGGCCCCGCAGTAGAGCAAGTGAGAGAAGGCCATCCGCATCCAGAGCTTCGGTTCATAAACGCGCAGGATTGTCATTTGGCGGTTGGTGAACTCGAGTAATCCTTCTGCGTTGCAGTCCGCTACGGCCGCCACGAGGCATTCCGGGGCAAATACAATGGGCAGCCCGGCGTAGCGCAGCGCCTGTGTGAGCGACAAGTCATCACTTGCCGAGCCTCTCCAGTACTCCTCGACGCTGCTTTGCTCGAAGCGTTCCCGCCGGATCGCCGTCCCTCCGCCCCAGCAAAAGTTGTGCCCATGCTCGCCGAGGTAGGTCACCGCAGGGGCGTTCCACGCCGATGCCAGGGCGCTCCAAAAGCCTCCCTTGCTGCGAAAGTACCAGCGGAATGTGGTGACTGCGCCGATCCTGGCATCGGCGAGCGGCGCCACCAATCGTTTTAGCCATCCGCGGCTGGGACGCCCGTCGGAATCCGCAAACACGTAGGCGTCGAAGCCCTCGCGGGCCTCGCGCACGGCAGCGCGAAGATTGTTCACTTTGTCGGAGCAGCCATCGGGACGCCCGGCCATCACCAGGCGCACGCGGCGTTTGCTGGCAGCGGCCACGCGTTCGGCCACCTTGAGGGCCGGGTCCTCCCAGGTGGACATCGGAAGAAAAATCTCGTATTCGGGGTAATCAAATACCGTTAGCGCGGTCAGGTTCTGCTCCAGCCCCGGCTCGAGCCCTTTGAGCGGGCAGATTAACGCCACGCGCGGGGCAAAAAATCCGGAATGGGAGCTCGCTCGCCGCTGCGCCCAGCGCATCCAGTGCAGCGCATGCCAAAGGTTGTACAGCCCTTGCAGGATTTGCTCGACGACGAGGAGATAGAACAGTGTGAGCATCACTCGCGCTGCAAACTTTGCATGAGCCGGAGCATAACAGAATTCATTCGCCGCAGGCGGAGAGGTCTCATTTCGCGATTCGTCGCGGTAACGGCGCGGCGCCGCGCTACCGTCTCCGCACACGCAATGTTCGCCGGAAGTGATTCTGCGTGAGCCGCTCAACCTCGCCGTGAAATCTCCGAGCGGCGCGGCGCGCCTGTTCGAGCATGGAGGGATCGAGCAGCAGAGCAATGCGGCCGACAAACGGCGACTCTTCCTCTTGGATTTTCCTCTGTCGGCGCTGGCCCGCGGCCTTCCCCCGCCGTGCCGCGAACTCGGTATAGAAAGCGAGGTCGCGCCGGAACTGGCGGCGATCTTCCGCCCGCGGATGCCACGCGCGGTCCAGAGTCGCGAGCAACTCCCGGGAGAAGGCCTCCATGACTTCCTGCTCCTGTTTGGCAATAGGCGAGCGCATCCTACGGCCGAAGAAGCCAGGAAGGAGCCGCCGCGTCTCTTGAATCATGGCCAACAAGACTTCGCGGCCAATCGTTTCCAATAACTCCCGGTCACGGGCCGGCCCGCCCAGAATTCCCCTGCGGTTGTGTTCGGCAACGTAGGCGCTGACGAAGTCCTGCACGACGTGGCCGCGCTCCACTGCCGCGAGCAGGCTGTTAGCCAGCGCCCCGCCGTATGAGGGAAAGAGTTTTCGCGTTCGCGCCATTCCAGTTCTAAATCAGTACGCGAACGCCTCGCCGCCCGCAACAAGATTTTGGAGGAGTTATGTCCCGAAGCACAAAATCAAACGGGCCCGCCCCGAGAAATCGGAGCGGGCCCGCCGAAGTTCGCCCGTAAGGCGCTGGGATCAATGCACGGGAGGCGGCATCACCGGTGTGGGGCTGACCGGAGGCAATTGCCCCTTCTTGAGTTCCACCGTGGCAGACGCAGGCTTGCTGAGCGCAAACTCGAGGGCTTGATCCATCGTGCGGACAAAGTGGATCTGGATGCCTTCGAGTATGTGCGGCTGCAAGTCTTCTTTTACGTTCGGCTCGTTCTCCGCGGGTAGAATTACTTCGCGGATTCCGGCCCGCTTCGCGCCCAAGACCTTTTCCTTGATCCCGCCGACCGGCAACACCACACCGGAGAGCGAGATCTCTCCGGTCATGGCCACGCGCGGGCGAACGGGCCGGCCGGAGAGCAAGCTCACCAGCGCCGTGACCATCGCCACGCCGGCAGACGGCCCGTCTTTCGGGACCGCGCCGGACGGCACGTGGATGTGAATGTCCTGCTTGCGGAAGAAGTCGGCGTCGATGCCGTACCGCTCCGCGTTCGCGCGGACCCAAGTCAAGGCCGCAGTCATGGACTCTTGCATAACCTCGCCCAGGTGCCCGGTCATGGTGAATTGCTTGCCACCGCGCATGCGGCTCGCCTCGATGAAGACAATATCGCCGCCCGCGGGCGTCCAAACCAGCCCGACCGAGACTCCGGGCCGCTTGACGCGCTCTTCGACCTCCCGCTCGGCGCGGAATTTCGGCACGCCAAGCACTTCGTGCACCACCTCGGGCGCGACAACGAGCTTCTCGGTGTTGCCCTCGGCAATGCGCCGCGCTTGCTTGCGGATCAAAGTAGCGATTTCGCGTTCGAGATTGCGGACTCCAGCCTCGCGCGTGTAGCTGTGGATGATCTCGCGCAAACCGTCATCGGTGAACTCGACCTGCTCGCCCACTTTTAGGCCGTGCTCGGAGGCTTGCTTCGGCACCAGGTACTTGTGCGCGATGTGGATTTTCTCCAACTCCGTGTATCCGGGCAGCTCGATGATTTCCATCCGGTCGCGCAGCGGCTCGGGAATCGGATCGATCCAGTTGGCTGTGGCGATGAACAGCACCTTCGACAAATCGAACGGCACGTCGAGATAGTGGTCGCGGAAGGTGATGTTTTGCTCCGGATCGAGCACCTCCATCAAGGCCGCCGCGGGATCGCCGCGGAAGTCGCGCCCGAGCTTGTCCACCTCATCCAGCATAAAGACTGGGTCATTGGTTTCGGCCCGGCGGATGCCTTGGATGACTTGCCCGGGCAGAGCGCCGATGTACGTCCGGCGATGGCCGCGGATTTCCGCTTCGTCGTGCATCCCGCCCATCGAGATGCGCACAAATTTGCGGCCGAGCGCGCGGGCAATGGATTTCCCCAGCGATGTCTTTCCCACTCCCGGAGGCCCCAGGAAGCACAGGATGGGGCCCTTCATACCGGGCTGGAGTTTTTTCACCGCCAGGTAATCGAGAATGCGTTGTTTCACTTTCTCGAGGTCGTAGTGGTCCTCGTCAAGGATGGCCTGGCCCTTGGCGATATCGATCTCCGGAGCGCCCGAAGATTTCGCCCAAGGCAACGAGGTCATCCACTCGAGATAGGTTCGCGCGACCATGTACTCGGCCGAAGCCGGCGTCATCTTGGCCAGCCGCTTCAGCTCGCGCTCGCATTCCTTCCGGGCCTCGGCTGGCATCCCGGATTGCTCGAGCTTCTCGCGCAGCTCTTCAATTTCTGCCTGGCCGTCGTCGGATTCGCCGAGCTCCTTATGAATCGCTTTCAGCTGTTCCCGCAGCAAATATTCCCGCTGGCTCTGGTTGACCTGTTCTTGGACCTGCTCCTGGATTTTGTTGCGCAGCTCTAAGACTTCGAGCTCCTTGGACAGCTCCCGAATCAAGGTTTCCAGGCGCCGGCGGACATCTGCGGTCTCCAGCAGCTCCTGGCGCAGCAGTGTGGGCAGAGAAGGCAGGTTCGCGGCGATAAAATCGGCCAGCCGCACCGGGTCGTCAATGTTGAGGGCCGCCGTCTGCAAATCGTCGGAAAGCTGAGGCGAGCGCGCCACCACGTCCCGGAACAAATCCCGCGCATTCCGCTCCAGCGCCGTCAATTCCGCGTCCAGCGGTCCAACGATGTCCGGCATTACTTCAATCCGTGCGTTGAGGAATGGCCGGAACGTCAGCAACTCCAGGATGCGAATGCGCTGCAAGCCCTCCAAGAACACCACCACGTTCCCGTTCGGCATCTTCACCAATTTGTGGATCTTGGCGGCCGTCCCCACCAGATGCAGGTCCGCCGCCGCCGGCTCTTCGACCCGCGGGTCGTGCTGGGCGACGATTCCCAGCAGCTTTTCATCGCCATGCAAAGAATTCAGCAATGCCAGCGAACCTTCCCGGCCAACAGTAAGTGGCTGGATCCCACCGGGGAACAACACAATCTCCCGCACCGGCAAGATAGGCAGTTGGTTGGGAATTGCGATGGGCTTTTCGGTCATGGCCCCCCCCTCGTGAGGTCATCGGCGGAGCAGAATCCGCCGTTCCATCAGTTAGATGCGGGAAACATAAACAGAGTTTCGCAAAAAACACAGTGGAATTGGCAACAACCTTTAGCGTATGAGACTAAAGTCTTAGTGAACCTTTCGTAACAACGCCATTTTTCTCTATAAATCTCTGGAAATAGGCGCTTTAGCAAATCTAACAATCCTTGGCCAGGTGGCCCACCCCGTCCTGTTTTTCTCTCAGTATGTTCTATCGGTTGGCGGGCGTTTGAGCATAAATTGTGGGTCGCTAAACCTGATTTTGATTAGACACCAGGATGGAACCGCTCGCTCCTTACATTTCAGTAAGAGACAAATTCAGGGTCGGCGGCTTATTTCCTGGGCGAATTGAAGGGCGCTTTGCTTGTCGCGAAGACGGCCGTCGAGCTGCGCCTCCTCCACGGCTAGCAAGATTTCCTTAAATTTGGGGCCGGGTCGTAGTCCTAACCCCTTCAAATCCTCCCCGGTGATCAGCCTGGGAGGGTGGACGATTTCCGGAGGAGTCTCGTCCAGGAAGCGGCGAACGAAATCGTAGGAATCGAGGCTTCCGTGGCTGGCCAGACAATCCAGCCGGTGAAGCTCGAGGTGTTCCTCGAATCGGGGCAGGCGGACGAAGCGTTTCAGTGTGGCCAGGCGCATTTGGCGAACGTCTTTAAAGCGCAGATGGTTGGCTACGAGGGACTCGATTTGCGCGGTGTCGTCGTTGGAGAAGCGCAAAGCGCGGCAGATGCTCTCCGCCATCCGCGCGCCGATCTCTACGTGACCGTCGAACCGGATGCGGCTGCCGGGGCCCTTTGGCGGCGCAAACGTGGGCGGTTTTCCCACGTCATGCAGGAGCACGCCCCAAGCGAGCGTCGGCGAGCAGCCCGCTGCGAGCTTCTCCAGCATCAGCCGCGTGTGAATCCAAACGTCGCCCTCAGGGTGGAACTCGGGCGGCTGCTCGACGCCCTTCATGCGCGCAATGTCTGGCAATAGATGAGCGAGCAGGCCCGTGTCGTCCAGCAGCTCGAAAGCGCGGCGCGCGGCGCCCTCGGTCAGCAGTTTCGTTAATTCCTCGCGCAGGCGCTCGGGAGAAACCCGGTGGATTTGGGCGGCCAACTCGCGAGCCGCAGCGAAAGTTCCAGGCTCAATCGCGTAACCAAACCGCGCAGCGAACCGGACTGCACGGACAATGCGCAACTTGTCTTCGGCGAAGCGCGCCAGCGGATCGCCGATGGCGCGGACGATCCCTGCGCGCAAGTCGGCTTGGCCTTCGACGTAATCGAGCACTTGACGAGTCACAGGGTCCATCAAGAGGCCATTGATCGTGAAGTCGCGCCGCTGGACGTCGTCTCGCGGCGAAGCCGAATAGGCCACCTGATCTGGGTGGCGCCCGTCGGAGTAGCCGATGTCGGAACGAAACGTGGCGACTTCGACTTCGGCGCCGCCCTCGACGACAAGAATCACGCCGAACTTTGCGCCGACTGAAACACTCTCCGGAAACAGCTCCTGGACGCGGTCGGGGCGGGCGTCAGTGGCTACGTCGTAGTCGGTGGGCTCGCGGCCCAGCACCAGATCGCGCACACACCCGCCCACCAGATAGGCTTGGTAGCCATTGCGGCGCAGCGTCGCGCAAATCTGCTCGGCGAGTTCTCGCGGACTCATGCTCGAATTATGCGCTAGTTCGAAGCGGGCGCAAAAGAAAGAGAGTTTGGAAATCAATCCCTGTCGGACGTCTTCGTAAGGGAGCCGCCGAATTGTACCTTGGAAAAGCCGAAGCGGTCGCGGAGTTGGTCCGCCGCCTTGGCCAGCCTTTCGAGCTTTTTGCGGCGAGCGGCGTCGAGCAGGGTGAGTTGCTCGCCACCGTGCGTGAAGGAAGTGAGCGCTACGCCGAGCAAGCGCACTTTGCGCCCGCGGTCCCAGTGCTGGTCGAACAGTCTGCGAATGGTGTCTAGCGCCACCGGATCGAGATTGGTGGGCTCGCGCAGGGTGTGCGCGCGGGTGATAGTCTCGAACCCTGCGTAGCGAATGGTCAGCGTGATGGTCGAAGCGCTGAGGCCTGCTTCGCGCAAGCGCTTCATCGCCTTCTGGCAGAGAAAACTGAGCATGGGGTCGAGCGTCGCGCGGTCATCGGTGTCGAAGGAGAACGTGTGGTTTTGCGAAATGGACTTCGGCTCGGCATCAACGAAAAATTCGTAAGTGTCTTCGCCGCGCGCCTTGCGGTATAGGGCCGTGCCCCAGCGGCCGAAGTGGTCCTCAAGTTTTTCTTGTGAGACGGCAGCGAGCTGCCTCACGGTCTCGATGCCCAGCGCCTGAAGCGCGGCCTCGGTGACCTTGCCAATCCCGGGAATGCGCCGCACACCGAGCGGCGCGAGAAATGCCTGCTCGCTTCCCGGCGGCACCCAGAGCAGCCCGCGCGGCTTGGCCTGATCGCTGGCCACCTTCGCCACCAAGCGCGTGCGCGCCAGTCCGCCGGAGCAAGGCAGCGCGGTCTTCGTGGTGATTTCGCGGAGCAGAGCGTCTGCGGCGGCCAACGCAGGACCGAGCAGCTTCTCCGTGCCAGCGAGATCGAGATACGCTTCGTCCACCGACGCCATTTCCACCACAGGCGAGAATTTTCCCAGGATTGCCGCGATGCGGTCGCTCCACTCGGAGTAGAGATGGTGCCGCGGCTCAAGAAAAATCGCGTGTGGGCACAGCCGTCCGGCAGTGCGCAGTGGCATCGCCGAGTGAATGCCGTATTTCCGCGCCTCGTAGCTCGCTGCGGAGACAACGCCGCGCTGGTCCGGCTGCCCGCCTACGACCACCGGCTTGCCGCGCAGCTCCGGCCGGTCCAGCAACTCAACTGAAACGAAGAAGGCGTCCATGTCCACGTGAAGGATGGAGGTGGAGGAGGTTGAGGACAAAGAGGCGGCGTCCGGAGCGGGGACGTGCTTGGCGCGGAAACTGGCCAGTTTCGGCATGGCGAATGGGGGCTACTATACACCATGGCGAACATAGAGCGAACAGATTTCGGCCGCATTCTTTCCTACGGAGGGGTGATGTCTCGGTGATTCCAATTCGCAGAATGTTTGTAGGTCGCGGCTATACAGGTTGAGGAAAACCCTCCAGCAAGTGTCATTCCGAGGAGCGGAGCAACGAGGAATCTGCTTTTTTCTTGGCCTTTTGAGCAGAGAGATTCTTCGCTTCACTCAGATTGACAGTCAGAGCAACATTTTTCCACAACCTCTTTAGCCCATGGGACGAGCCAACCGAGTTGATTACTCGGCAGCGCTGCGTTGCGCGGAGGCGACGCGGGGGATTCCGGCGAGGTCGTTGGCGATGGCGGCGCCGGTCCATTCGGGATTATCCAGCAGGCGCAGGACATAGTCGGCAGAATCATGGCCTAGTTCGAGCACGAGCGAGCCGCCGGGCTTCAGCAGCGACGCTGCTTGCGCGATGAGCGGCGCGTAGAGTTCCACGCCTGTCTCGTCGGCGAACAGCGCTACCTCCGGCTCGTGTTCGCGGACTTCACGAGGCAGCGTGACTGCCTCGCCGCGGCCGATGTAGGGCGGGTTGCTGGCAATAAGATCGAAAATATGTGACTGGTGACTGGTGGCTGGTGACTGGTGCAAGAATGAATCCAGAAAGTTGCATTGCTGGAATTCAATACGCGAGGCGACGCCGTGGCGGGCAGCGTTGCGGCGGGCCACTTCGAGCGCAGTGGCAGAAATGTCGGTGGCGACGATGCGCGCGGAGGGCAACTCATGCGCCAGCGCAATGGCGATGCAGCCGGAGCCTGTGCCCACATCGGCGATGAGAAGAGGCGAATCGCGGCGCGGCGATTCACCTTTTGCCGAGACGCTCAGCCGGTCGAGCGCGACCTCGACCACGTGCTCGGTTTCGGGACGGGGAATCAACACATCCGGCGTAACCTCGAAATCCAGGCCCCAGAATTCTTGATGGCCGGTGAGGTGCTGTGTGGGGACGCCGCTGGCGCGCCGCGCGACCAGCGCAAAATACTGCTCGCGCGCGGCGGGTTTGAGTTCGGCTTCCGGATGCGCATACAGCCACGCCCGGTCCTTGCCCAAGACGTGCATCAAGAGCAACTCGGCGGCCAGCGCGGCGGAGGGCACATGCTCGCGTTCGTGCTGCGCAATGGCGCCGCACAGTGCAGAGCGAACGTCAGCGCCGAGTGGCTGGCTCGCTCTCAGCGGCGACGAAGGGTGACTTGCGAGCTGTGATTCGTGCGCCATGCGATGATGTTTCGCTCTCT
>Ga0187846_10000596_pt1 | contig 20577 bp, 13 predicted proteins | sample TC_taG_FD_161473 | JGI IMG/M metagenome (GOLD analysis project Ga0187846, IMG submission 161473) | Biofilm microbial communities from the roof of an iron ore cave, State of Minas Gerais, Brazil - TC_06 Biofilm (v2) | ecosystem: Environmental > Terrestrial > Deep subsurface > Cave > Wall biofilm...
GTCGTTCTGATTCAGGGCATAGGCGAGAGGAGCCACATCCGGCGTCCGAAAGCGCAGGGCTTGCTGATAGCAGCTGATAGCCTGGGCCAGGTTGGCTGCCCGGTCTCCTGTCGGCAGCTCATAGTAAGCAACTCCCAGGTTGGTCTGGGTTTCGGCATAGGCGAGGGGAGCAGCCTCCGGCGTCCGAAAGCGCAGGGCTTGCTGATAGCAGCTGATAGCCTGGGCCAGGTTGGCTGCCCGGTCCCCGGTCGGCAAGTCCTGGTAGGCTAGACCCAGGTCATTTTGGATCAGGGCATAGTCCAGGGGATCGGTCTCTGGCGTCAAAAAGCGCAGGGCTTGCTGGAAGCAGCCGATAGCGTGCGCCAGGTTACTCGCTCGGTCCCCGGTCGGCAAGTGCTGGTAGGCCAGACCCAGATTGGTCTGGGTCAGAGCATAGTCACGAGGAGCGGCCTCAGGCGTATAAAAGCGCAGGGCTTGCTGGTAGCAGCGGATGGCTTGCTCCAGGTTGGCAGCACGGTCCCCAATGGGCAACTTGCGATAGGCCTCACCCAGGTTGTGTTGGATTGCGGCATACTGAAGAGGAGCCGCCTCGAGCGTGTAAATTCGCAAGGCTTGCTGGTAGCAGCTGATAGCCTGGGTCAGGTTGGCGGCCCGATCCCCTGTCGGCAGCTCCTGGTAGATCATAGCCAGCTTGGCCTGGGTCAGAGCATAGTTAAGAGGAGAGGCCTCTGGTGTATAAAAGCGCAAAGCTTGCTGGTAGCAGCTGATAGCCTCGGACAGATTTACTACCCGGTCCCCTGTTGGCAGCTCACTATAGGCAGTTCCCAGGTTGTACTGGGTTGCAGCATATTTAAAGGGATCGGCCTCGGGTGTCAGAAAGCGCAGGGCTTGCTGGAAGCAGCCGATAGCCTGTGTAAGATGACTCGCGCGGTCCCCTGTCAGTAGTTTCTGGTAGGCCTCACCCAGGTTAGTCTGGGTCAGGGCATAGGGAAGGGGATCGGCCTCGGGTGTCAGAAAGCGCAGAGCTTGCTGGAAGCAGCCGATAGCCTGCTCCAGGTTGCTCGCGCGGTCCCGGGTCGGTAGCTCCTGGTAAGCCTCACCCAGTTTGTTCTGGGTCAGGGCATAGAGAAGGGGATCGGCCTCGGGCGTCAGAAAGCGCAGAGCTTGCTGGAAGCAGCCGATAGCCTGCTCCAGGTTGCTCGCGCGGTCTCCGGTCGGTAGCTCCTGGTAAGCCTTCCCCAGGTTGGCCTGGGTCAGGGCATAGGGAAAGGGATCGGCCTCCGGCGTCCAAAAGTGTAGGGCTTGCTGGAAGCAGTTGATGGCTTGCTCCAGGTTGCTCGCCTGGTCCCCTGTGGGTAGGTCACTATAGGCCCTACCCAGGTTGTACTGAGTCCGTGCATAGTCCAGGGGAGTCGCCTCCGGCGTCCAAAAGTGTAGGGCTTGCTGGAAGCAGTTGATGGCTTGCTCCAGGTTGCTCGCCTGGTCCCTTGTGGGTAGGTCACTATAGGCCCTACCCAGGTTGTACTGAAGAGCAGCAAACAAGTCTGGGTCCTCGTTGGGCCGCACTCGCTTTAGCATCCGCTGATAGAGCTGGATCAGTGGTTTGAACGCACGTGGGTCACGTTGTCTCAGCTCCTCGAGTTGCTGCGCCTTCTGGATATCTGCTGCGAAATCAGGGGGACTACTCATCTCTTATCTCACTTCCTTGATGGCTTTCTCCCTGCTAGCAAAAAGATGGAGTTCTATCCAGTCCTGGTCTTTTAATCTGAACAACAAAGCCTAATTGCAAGGACTGTTTCGCACGTTATCTGCTTAAAAATCTCGACTTCTATTATAGCATCTTTAATGCAGAACTATAATTTGTTGATTAGTGTTATGGTATGGTGTTCATGGTGTTTGTGTGGTAACAACGTTTTTCATATTACTTTCCTATGATCTCGAGCTCATCCTTACTTGAAATAAGGCTTGCTTGCTACTATCAAAGTGTTGGAGATTGCAGCAAGTGAGATATCTGCTGCAATAAGCACCTGTAATTGTCGTCTTCATAGATGCTAAAATGTAAGAGGTACGATACCTTCAAAATAAAATGCTCCTTCTTCTTAGATAGCAGTGATATACATCACTGGCACTCCAACCACCCAGAGACGTGAACTATTAGAGAGCGTTAAGCGTGCCTGAAGTAGAGCTTCCTCAACAGTGGAGCCACATGCGAGGTCGTTATAGAAGACGCGTGAGAAGGCGCGGGCATCCTCGTCAAGGATTCTGAAGCGCATGCCTAAGGCGTACGGGACCTTGTGTCGCGTCAGAGCAGCTGCAAGATTACTGAAGTTGGTTGGTCCAGTTGTTGCACTGACACAGGCGTTGAGCGTGACCAGAAACACACTGCCACGCACACGCATCACGAACTCCCTTGCTGTCACTGGGTGCAGTTCGCCGTTGTCCTTCTCGAAACACAGGATAGCCCCTGTCTCATGCTGCCCACCGTGTCCCATGAAATGCACAACGCGATTGCGTTGGTTTGCCACCAAGCGGCGCATCTGTTCTATCGTGGGAGGCCGAGTACGTTCAAGGCTGATAGTATTAGGAACCTCGCGGATAATTTCTTTCAGGCGTGTCCACTCAGCATCGATGTCGAGGGGCGGTAAGTCTTGATCGAGTGGGTTGGAGGGAATGGCAACAATATGCAAGCTGTTCTCCAACACTGGTGGAGCGATGCGTTGATCAGCGGGGAGGCCACGCACAAATTGGCACGCCAGGGTAAGGAAGTTCTCGATATCGTCAGCGCCATACAGGCCATAGGCATATTCCCATGCTATGGCATCGATAGTATCATCATTAGAAACGAGCAGGATACGTTCTGGCATAGCATCTAGCTTGCGCCGTGCTGTCGATGCTGGCGGGAATAAGGCCTGGTAGACAGCTGTGCCATATGCGACCGGGTCATCGACTGGTTGAGGAGGCCCTTGCTCGCCTGGAACAAGCGTAAGCATATCAAACGTGTGCGAAGGTTCACTATCACAGGTGACTAGCACCTGAGTTCCGGCCTGGCGCGAGAGGGTAAGTTCCATGTGAGGCGCTTCCTTCCTCTATACTACGAAATCCAACTAACCTTCTTTCTCAAGCCACTACGAAATAGCTTTCTACCTTTTCTCATTAAGAGGAGAGTAAAACGTACGATCTTCCATCGGCTGATGGGTAGTTCAAGCTCTTGCGAAGTATAGCATGGGGACGAGTAGGGGTCATTATGCTTCTGACCTTGACCCTTATAAGCGTAAGTCACACGAGTGGTTCGTTCTTCCGAAATGTGGGAAATCCACAGGGATGGAAGGCAAGGGAGAGCAGCGAGTTCTCCCTTGACAACTGCTGGCTCGATGGAGGGTGCAATCCCTTCCCTGCGAAGTGAGCGCAGATAGCACGCTCCCTGCGGTAGAGACTGACCATCAATCCGCAAAGCGGGAGTGAAAGCAGATACAGCGTGAAGTCGACACGCTGACGCTGCAAGCTGGTTCCTATGGCTAGGAGACAAACGTATGTTTGAAGCATCGTTATATGCTACAAGCCCACGTGACTTAAGGGGCTTGCCCAAAATGGGAAAGACGAACGACGACCGTCTGTGTGAGCGAGTCGTTCTCACTCGGAAAGTAGTCCGGTGACTAGTACGAGCCTAACGGGACATCAAACGAGCAAGCGGAACGGAATAACCACTTCTTTTCTCTTGAGAGAACCCCTCTCAAGGAGGTGTCAACCATATGAAAGAAGTGGAGGGATTGCCGAAGAAGCCAACGCCTGGGGTAATGCCCAGGATATGCAGACGTCGGCACGGCCAGAGGGAAGAAGGGGGAACCAGTAGATGTTCACATCCGAAAGCGCCGTCGCAAGACGAGCGAGTGGCTATAGCATCCAACGCTCATCCTTCGAATCTGTCGGCTCTCAGTCGAGTCGACACATGTCTTGTCAATGACCCTCTGACTGAGGAGCCGGATGAGGTGAAAGTCTCACGTCCGGTGTGCGCCGTGAGGCGCTTTGAGATATCCCTGTCACAGACAGGAGGAACTAGGGAGATGTTCCTGAGCTACCAACTAACCTTGCGGCGAAAGCCAATGGGGACAACAGCATGTGTGGGTAAGCGGTGCATGCTTGAAGGCGTTGTAGAGCATGGCATTCGTATGGCTCGCCCTCTATGGGTAAGGCTAGACTGCTTGAACTCCAATCTCGACTTGGTGAAGGTGCGCGCCCATCGGAAGAACGCTTGAAACCGATGTCACAGTCTGCACTGGCCTGAACCGTTGGCCGGTGTACTCCCTGAGTGTGAAAGAAAACCAACGAGGTCAGATCAAGAGATGAGTGGAGACCCTAACGGGAGGCTAGAACGTATCTCAAAGACGTACCACGGGATTGCCTACGAAGGGCGACCTTCAGGGTAACAGAGTGCCCATATGAGTCGTGGGGGTCACGTCCCACCAGGGAGCGTCGGAAAGCGGCGTACAGGGCAAAGGGGCACAGGAACCTTGATACTCAGCAAAGGGAGGTATGCGCAATGCAGGACGCCGCAACAGTCCTGAGTATCATCCGAAATCGCGGTGAACGAGGATTACCGCTCAAGAAACTGTATCGACAACTCTACAATCCACAGGTTTACTTCCAGGCGTATGCGCGTCTGTATTCCAATGAGGGAGCCATGACGCCAGACACCACCGGAGAAACGGTGGACGGTATGTCACGGGAGAAAATCAACACCATGATTGGCCTTATCCGTCAAGAACGGTGGCGATGGACTCCCGTGAAACGGGTCTTCATCCCCAAACGCAATGGGAAATTGAGGCCGCTAGGACTTCCATCATGGTCGTCAAAGGTGCTGCAAGAGGTGGTACGGCAGTTGCTCAATGCCTACTTCGAGCCACGCTTCAGCGATCATTCACATGGGTTCCGCCCTGGACGGGGATGCCATACCGCACTCGGCGAAATTGTGCAAACCTGGAAAGGAGTCCACTGGTTTATCGAGGGTGATATCTCCGATTGTTTTGGAAGTTTGTCCCATGAAGTGCTCATGGGCATCCTGAATGAGAGCATCCACGATCACCGATTTTTGCGGCTCATCCGACACATGCTCCAGGCTGGATATTTGGAAGAATGGCGCTGGCATCAAACGTTGAGCGGTGCCCCGCAAGGCGGCGTGTGCAGCCCTATTTTGAGTAATATCTACCTGGACAAACTGGACAAATTTGTCGAAACAGTGCTGCTTCCCAAGTACAATCACGGAAAGCGGAGAGCCAAGAATCCGGCGTACCAGACCATTGAGAATGCCATTGCCCGTGCCAAGCGAAGAGGGGATAGACAAGCGGTACGAGTCTTGCGCAAGCAACGTCGGAAACTGCCGAGTCAACACCCTCAAGACCCCAATTATCGCAGACTTCGGTACGTGAGGTATGCCGATGATTGGGTGCTTGGCTTCAGTGGCCCCAAGGCAGAAGCCGAGGAGATCAAGCGCGAACTCAGAGACTTCCTGCGCGAAAACCTCAAATTGGAACTGTCAGAAGAGAAAACCTTGATCACGCATGCCCGAACACAGGCGGCGAAATTTCTCGGCTACCACCTCGTGAGTCAACACGTCGATGACAAGCTAGACCGCCGAGGTCAACGGCAAGTCAACGAAATGGTGGCCTTACGGGTGCCAAAGGAAGTCATTGAACAAAAATGTGCATCGTACATGCAACGTGGCAAGCCAGCACAACGGGCTGTACTGATACGCGACAGTGACTACAGCATTGTCAGCAAGTATCAGTCAGAGTATCGGGGGATCGTTCAGTACTATCTCCTCGCTCAGAATGTGGGCTGGTTCAACACGTTGCACTGGGTCGCAGAAACATCGTTGTTGAAAACACTCGCGGGCAACCATCGGTCTACCGTCACGAAGATGGCGAAAAAGTACAAAGCCACCATCGAAACGGTTCATGGGCCAAGGAAATGCATGCAAGTCGTTGTTCAACGCGGCGACAACAAAAAGCCACTGGTGGCATACTTTGGAGGTATTCCTCTCAAGCGGCAACACGAGGCTATCCTGGTTGATCGCCTTCCTCAATTCGTCATGACCAACCGGAGCGAACTGCTCCAAAGGATGCGAGCGGATACGTGTGAACTCTGCGGCTCGCGAGAGAAAGTAGAGGTTCATCATATTCGTAAGCTCGCAGACCTGGACAAGTCAGGACGAAGAGAAAAGCCAGTATGGGTCAAACAAATGGCAGCGAGACGACGCAAAACGCTGATTGTGTGTCGGAAATGCCATGAGGAAATTCATGCAGGCACATCAACCGCGTCATTTCGGAAACAGGGACCGGAGAGCCGGATGACACAGAAATGGTCCAGTCCGGTTCGGGAAGGGGGTAACGGAAAAGGGCCATGAACAACAGTCATGGTACCTCGCCGGTATCCTACTTCATTCTGGAGTGGCGGTGGGGGGAGCGATCCCCTCGCCGACCATGACAAGTAGGAGGTGCCGATTTACAAGAGCTATTGGATACTGGGTATGATGCAGAAGAGCGTTTTTCCCTGGGCAAAGGAGATCGAATCTTCCTGCTGTAATCTCAACGAGAGAGTGTCTTATCTTCCTTGGAATCTCTGCTGTGCTTGTTCTCGTAGTTCTCGCCAGTATGTTGCATCAGGATTGTGCGGGTCGAGTTGGATGGCGCGATTAAAGTCGGCGATGGCTTGCTGATACTTTTCGAGTTCAGCGTAAACGTTGCCTCGGAGAATGTAGGCGATGGTCTGCTGTGGGTCGAGTTGGATGGCGCGATCATAGTCGGCGATGGCTTGCTGATACTTGTTCAGGCGCCTGTAAGCGACACCTCGATTGATGTAGACTTCGGTAAACTGCGGGTCGAGTTGGATGGCGCGATTACAGTCGGCGATGGCTTGCTGATACTGGTTGAGGTCAGCGTAAACGCTGCCTCGGCCTGAGTAGGCTTTGGCATACTGCGGGTCGAGTTGGATGGCGCGATTAAAGTCGGCGATGGCTTGCTGATACTTTTCGAGTTCAGCGTAAACGCTGCCTCGGTTGGAGTAGGCGATGGCATACTGCGGGTCGAGTTGGATGGCGCGATTAAAGTCGGCGATGGCCTGCTGATACTGCTTAGCTAAGTAATGGTTAAAACCGTCTTTCAACCATTGCTCTTTGGTCTTTTGATAAGGTGATGGTGTCTTCATGCACGCCCCTGTTCCCTCAGGATATCTGGAAGCCTCATCGTCGATAGTCTCATTCTAAAATAGAGAAGCAAGCTAGTCAAGTGTCTACTCAAATTGAATTTTGTGTATGATATCCTGTATTTTGGTTGAGTATAAACAATAGAATACTGTCTTGCAAGGAAATATATCGAGAGGTGGTCAATTTAACACTACAATTTCCAAAAGATTTTTTTACTAATTTTTATCAGCAATGTGAGTTGGAACATACTCCTCTAACCCATCACTTACTTGGAATTACCTCTGCATCAGCCTTTTGCCATGTTTCGCTCATTATCTCGAATTCAAGATAATGAGCGCTTTGCAGTTCATCTGACAGTTTATGGCTTCTTGTGCATAGAGAAATCGTTTATTCTGTTCTGACTTTGAACTTTGAAGAACGTGAGATAAATCTTTCCTCATTCAGGTAAATCTAGATTCCTATTATTTGGGCTTACCCTAGTGATACCTCCAGAAGCACCACAAGGTGTATGAACTTCGACTCTATAGCTTCACAGTACTTGACTCAGACGTTGTTCAGCAAACCAGGGACAATAGTTAAAAAGCTTCGCGCATTTCATCCTTCCTTCTTGGTGGAAGTCCAAAATGCTCATTCTAAGTACCATAGGGGAAGCTATAAAAGCGCTATTGGTTTAGCTAAGAGAGAGGATTCGCATCGAGAACCCTCTGAACACACAATCTCGTTGACAACAGTTCATCAAGAAAGAGGCGCTCCCGAACTCCTGGTCAGTGGTACCGCTACCTCTGTATGGCAGGCGTCTTTCGAGCAACAGGCGTAACGTGGTTGATTGTTGATAACATGGCCACTTCGAGCTAGCTCGAAGTGGCAGCAAGCCAGGAGTTGTTGCTTGAGTTTCGCTCGTGCATGTTGCCCGAGTGACTTTGCTCCTGATATCGAGAGTCCCAGTCATTCAGCAAGCTCTTTCGGTGTCAGCCCCTGTTACTCGGTGAGAATCAGCACTTGACGGTCTTGAGCTGGCAAGCTCATCACCATGGCGCTAACACTGGGAAACAGTTCAGTGGTCACATCCTCATCGGGAAGCTCTTCGGAGAGGTGCAAGGTCTCCGGCGCCTCGAGCATGGTTGTTACCCCCTTGCTGTGATAGTAATCGATGATAGCGTTGCGGGTCACCTGGTAGAGCCAGCTTCCCAGCTTCTTCACATCCAAGAGCGTGTCTATGTGCTGGTGGATGTCGAGGAAGATGTCTTGCAGCAGATCTTCAGCCGTGGCATCGTCGGACACGAGACGACGAATAAACTGCTGCAAAGGCATATGAAAAGCTTCCCAAACTTGCATACAACAACAGAGCATTGAAGTCATCACTCAATGGAGAAGCTTCATCAAGTATGTATCAATGCCTCATTCATACTATAATGTGCAGACTTCCAATCCAACACATCATGAAGTTCGTCCTGGAATGCCTCCCAATCATGTTTTCGTGTCGCCTCATCAGGCATCTCAGTTGTTTTCCAGACCAGCACAATCTGTATGGATGTTAGTACCGTGTCGCCTTTGACCACATACCTGGCCAGCGTTCCAGGGAAGGTATATTGATCTGCCTTCTGGATCGCCTTCAATTTTTCAACCAACTTTGTCTGTTGGCCTGAGCGCACTTGCACACGAATATCTGTCACGAGTAAGGTACCACGACTGCGGTACGAGCGCCAGGAAGGTGCTTTCGTACGCACACGGCCGGAAGGGCTGGGCTTGAATTTTTTGATCTCTTCTGTCGGCAGAATTAAGATATGCCCGACTCGCTGTGCGGAGAGACGCCCTGTCCTCACGTACTGGTACACTCTCTTATCGGAGACTCCCAGCATATCAGCAGCTTCCTTGATCGAAACATAGCCGGGGAGATTTGGAATATCATTACTTTCTATCATAGAAGCATGATAGAAATATCTATACTTATGTGTAAATTTAACTAAATAGATATACTTACTAATAATTGCTCACTTGGTAATATTTATATGTAAGTCTTGAAGTAATCTGCTATAATGCCTCCAATTGTTCTTGATCACAGCCAGCTTGAGAGAGAATGAGAGCGACAGAAGGGGTGTATGCTCTTTTCCTCACTCTTCAGAGCCTGCCAGCAAAGGATAGATATGCCTTCTTTTTTACAACTGGACAAGAACTGATGAGGAATCTACCTGGTGCAGCTCTATGGAGTTGAGTGGAATGCGTAGTGTTTCCTCCTTACGTGTTTCTGAGTGGCAATCCGATCGATAGTATCAGGCGAGAGCACATGTCCCATTCCTCAAGAATTCGTTCATTTCTTGGTGAGAAAGGTTGATCAACGGCATCCATCGGTTACGGCCTGCCAGAAAGGACGAAACACCAGACACCTGTTGTGAGATGATCGCCAGAGAGTATCAACATTTGATCTCCTTCGCATGAGCTGTGATGTAGAGACGATAGAGCACTTGTTGTGCCCTCGAAGCATAGCCCTGCAAGACCCCAAACGCAAGTGAGACATTCGCTGCCTAGTGTTGTCAGGAAGCAAGGGCTGCTACAATCATAATGAGTATAGATGGAGGCAGTGGCCAATGGTGTTACGTTTGCGTGTCAAAGAAGTTGCCAGAAAGAAAGGTTTTAGCATGGGCAAACTCCAAAGAAATGCTGACGTGTCTTACAACACGGTCAAACGGATGTATAAAGATCCCTACCATGTGATCACAACAGAGACACTGGGAAAGCTGGCGAAAGCGTTAGGGGTTTCACCAGGTGAACTCATTGAAGAAGTGCCAGACGAAAGGCAGAGTACCACATAACGTGCAGGAGCCAGCGAAACACACGATGATTGAGGACAGTTGGAACATATCAGATACAAAGGGTCACAATTCACTTCTCAAGACAAGTAAGGTGAAACATCAGTGCTCTCATGTGTCCCAGAACAAGATGCGATACACACGCTCACTTGATCTATTTGAGTATTTCACATTGCTGTGTTTTCTGATGAAAAAGGGACAAGGACTCTTGAGCCAGATGTCACATCCACTTCGCATTCATGAACTCGTAAGCACAATCGATTTCGTTGTACTCCCTCAGCTGGCTAAGTGAGCAAGAAAACGCTACGATGAATCAAACGAATACTTCAGGCACAGAACAGTCGCGAATCTTTAACGGATGCGATGCACGCGAAGTCAGGCCTTACATAGGTGCTGTGAAACACGTCTGTCCGACCTGTAGAGGCGCAGGATGGATGCGAGTCGATAGTTCCTACGGCGATCCCTCCTTCGGAAAAAGTGCGCCCTGTTCCTGTACGCAAGAACGACAAAAGACCTTGCGCCAATGGCAGATGCGCCAGTCAGCGAATCTGGAGGCTTTCAGCGATTCCACCTTCAAAACCTTCAACTATCGCATCCCTGGCGTGCAAGAAGCTGTCCGGTTGAGTCTCACGTACGCAGCACAGCCGCAAGGGTGGCTTATGTTGGTAGGGCCATGTGGTTGCGGAAAAACGCACCTGGCTGCTGCTATCGCGAACCTAAGGTTAGAGTGTGACGAAGCGGTTTTCTACACTACCGTCCCCGATCTGCTCGACACGTTGCGTGCTGCCCTTGCTCCTCCTGAACACTATACAACGTTCAATGCTTGGATACGCGAGGTAGATCTGTTAGTGCTCGATGATCTTGGCGCACAACAGCCCTCAGCATGGTCCAATGAAAAGCTGCTGCAACTGCTCGAATACCGTGCCCCACTCGCACTGCCAACAATTATTACTGCGATTCCAAACGAGTTTCAAGCACTTGATGAACGACTTCGTTCGCGGCTGACCGATTCTCGACTTGTGACAACCATCTTATTTGAACGGGTGAAGGATTTTCGCCCATTGAAACAGGCGTCGAGGAGGAGAACCTGAGCATAATGGTGCCTTATCCAACGACGCCGGAAGAGATCAAAAGTGCAGAAGCCGAACTCCTGGGAAGCCTTCTCCTTCTGCCTACTGAAGGAATCCCAACAGCGCTCGAGGCAGAGGATTTCACAGAAAGTACCCATCGTCTCATCTATGAGGCGCTTCAGACCGTGTCTGGCGCTGCAGAACTGGACACGGTACGTGCCGTAGTGATGCTGCTCACAGTTGACGAACTAGAGCATATAGGAGGCGAGACCTATCTGACGACGCTAAGGCAACAGGCCGAAAGCACAACCATGTCCATCGAGGAACAGGTATCTCGCCTCAAACAGGCATCGTTGCACAATCTACTCATGCAGATCGGAGATGCGCTCTCTACCCATACGCAATACTACGATGGCGACGATCTTGTGCACTTGATTGGTGAACTCGAAAGAGCACTGCGCATTACCCGGCACCTATTCGCACCACAGAAAGCACCCCCATCGCACATGGCCCCTCTTCAAACAGACCTGGATAGCTATCTCACCGATCTCGACACACGGCTGAAACAACGGATCCCTTTTACAGGGATACCAACTGGCTTTGTCGATCTGGATACAATCACAGGTGGGCTGCAGCGATCGAACCTGATCATTATCGCCGGGCCTCCATCGAGTGGGAAAACGAGCTTCGCTTTGAGTATTGCGCTGCACATATTGCTCAAGGAGCACCGTTCAGTCGGCATGTTCAGTTTGGAAGCACCCAAAAAGCAGGTGATTGAGCGCTTGCTCTCGATGGAATCGTTCCTCGACCAGAGGCTACTTCGTTCGCTTGAGTTGGATGTGTCCGATCGAGCACGGCTCACTGAGGCGAGCGCGGTCTTAAGCCAGGCCAGCTTGTGGATCGATGACACGGCCAACCTTTCCACAACGCAACTGCAGGAAAAGGCGCGCCATCTCGTAGAGCGCTGTGGTGTAGAATTACTGATCGTGGATTATGTGCACCTCATGCTCTCGAGTATCAATGACAAGCGACATGAGAATCGCGTCCAGGAGATCGGAGAAATTAGTCGCAGCCTCAAGGCACTTGCAAGGGAACTCACTATTCCCGTGCTCGCTCTCGCCCAACTTTCACGAGCCTTTGAAGGTCGAGCCATAAGGAAATTCCAGCTCTCTGACCTGCGGGATGGATCGCTGGAAAACGATGCCGACCTGGTGCTCTTCCTTACATTGGCCGAGATAGAAGCATCAGGAACCACGGCGTCTCCAATGCTTGCGACCATCAGTATTGCCAAGCATCGCAACGGCCCTCGCGCAGACCTGGACGTCTGTTTTCAACCAGCCCTTACCCGCTTTTCCGATCTGCCAACGCTCGTGCAACCTGAGGCATATGAGCAGCCATCTCTATCTGTCCCACCAGGGTCTGTTCAACCACTCAGAACATTTCCTCGTCTAAATGACATCTTGGAGCAAGCTATACAGAACACCCCAGATAGGAGCAGTCAATGACAGTATTGATGTTCTCATCACTGCGGAGAGGCATTCTCTATGAATACTTGCTCAAAGGTGATGAACTCAAGAGCGAGGGTAAACCAGATACAATGATCGCCTCTTTCTTTTGTACAAGAACTGGAGCAAACCTATGGATGAACAAGTGCCCTATGTCCGACAAGCAACGATCACGCTACCTTTTTTTGACTACGAGGTGCCTATCCTCTATGTAGAGGATGGTACGCGCTACATTCCTGTGATTGCGCTTTGTGAGATGCTCGGATTGCGTGCGAAGGCGTATATCCCACGATGGCGTAAGTTAGTCTTATGGGCAAGCGCACGCAAGTTGCGGCTTTCTACTAGTCGAGGCAAGCGCCTTGTCTGGTGTCTTCATCTAGGAGCGTTGCCATTCTGGTGCGTTTGCTTCGAGTGGTCAGCAGTGTCAACCGAACGACGCATGCAACTTCACCAAGCGACAGACGTCTGGCTGAGAGATATAGCACAAGTGCATCAACAGATGCTGGATGACTATCGATCTCTACGAAAGAGTTTGTTCGCATTTCTCGTCGCATACAGCGATGTGGAGGATAGGCTCAGGCAATGGCAAATACGCCTGTCCATCATCCTCGACGCTGTCGCATCCGAGCAATTCGAGATGCTCATCTCACAAGGACGAGTGATGATCGACCGGGCGACAACACAGGCACGAAGGATAGTATTTGAGCAAGAGAAGGATCCCATAGTCGATGTGTTCATACTCAATGCAAATGGGGAAGTGACTGAGGCAGGGACACTTCCCTTATTTCCAGTTGTGTCTCGCGGAGATCGGGAGCAGTTCTTCACGACCATAAGTCTACTGACCCGATGGCAGAAAGAGTTGATCATGTTCTTAGGCATACTCATGCTTTCACAAGATGGTGATTTAGGAGAGGAAGCATGATCAATACAGCCGTCAGACCTTATTGGCTTTAATGCATGAGTTGAAGGAGCATGTAGGGAACCTTTACCGCAATTTATCAATTTTACTATCCTGGACACTGAACCAGATTTGATTCCCTAGCTCTACCTATCAGCCATAGTAGCTAAATCCACGACTAGGGCTGAAGCTGTATTAGCCGAGTATGTAATGAATCGGGACTGAACTTGCATTGGTTGGGGGATTTCCTTGCTTGCGCTGTGGAAATGACATGGAAAATAGTTTTGCCCAGGAGGTGGTAGACCCAACGGATACATGAGTTTTAAGTGGACAATTAGGTGCTTCCTTACCTACCAATTATCGTAGAAATAATGGGCGGATGGAACTGCAACCAATTTATATATATGACCCTGCCTGGTTGAGCACATTACCGCATCTTGTTACTCCTCAACACGATGAGTGGTTTCCTGGCTTGTTGTTACGTTGTGATATGGTCAATCATTGGGAAAGTGGAGCAACAATGACTTCTCTTCTTCATGCAGTCAAAGAACATCGATCAATAGGTAGGCCTAACTGGGTCATTGTTCCCTTATCGGTTCTTGGATTGCTGGCTCAATTTCTCGCATTACCTATGAGTAGTCTGCTCTCCACGACCTATCAGCTTGAACTGGCTCGTTTGTATGATACTCCCAACCCACATGCCACATACTTGTGTCGTTCATTTCCGTTTCACCTCTGCCCAGATTGTGTTGCAGAGAGACATCTCCTCAGTCGCAGTCTCATATTACCGCATATCACTTGTTGTACTTCTCATGAGGTGGCTTTATTGAGAACGTGCCAGTGTGGTACACCGTTACAATTATTTTCACTACAATCGTTCCCATTTACCTGTCAGGAGTGTGGTTTGCATTGGTCGCAATTGCCCCGAATTACGTGCAAACCGGATCGCTTCGTGCTGGAACAGAAAATCCTGTCTTATTATGAGTTTTTCTTTGCTAATGGAACCCCCCAAATTCTCGCGAAAGCACTACAACTAGTCCGGGAAAGAGTGAAGAGGATGAGGTCGCCTTGGGTGAAATGCCTCGATGGGAGTAATAAGTATGTGGAATGCTATGATGGGAAGAAAGTTTCGCTTGGTTTCCTTGTTGAATTACTGGTGAGCCTGGAACTAACCCCTAATGATATCCTATCTTTTGATGGTGGACTTCCCTGGTGGTCCTTGAAGTAGTTCATTTAAGAAAAAGAAATTGGTTGTACTCTTAGATCAGATCTATCGATTGAAAAGGGAAAGATCATTATCTGAATTGTTGCGCCTCAGTCAGAATTAACATATACTTTTGTAATGGTTCAGGCTTCTGTTTGAGTCATTAATAGATAGGTATCGCCCTTAATAGCGAAATAACTTCTATACCATCTCGAGCGAAAAACGGACAAAAGATGATTCAATTGAGTGAACTGCAGCTGTAAATAGTTTTATGTCTCTTAGGATATGCACTGGATTTGAATGAGTAGATGTTTATATAGCAAGCGGACTCGTGAAGTCCAATGCTAAGAGGATCGGATGAGGTCGGCTTGATGCAGCTTTCGCGCAAGGATTTTTTTATAAGCTATAACAAAGCTGATCGCTATTGGGGAGAGTGGATTGCGTGGCAATTAGAGGAAGTTGGCTTCTCTGTTGCGATCCAGGCATGGGACTTTCGCCCAGGGTCGAATTTTGTCCTGGAAATGCAAAAAGCAGCAACTGAGGCAGAGCGTACTATTGCGGTTCTTTCGAACGAGTATCTAGACGCTTTGTATACACAGCCAGAGTGGGCTGCTGCCTTTGTCCAAGATCCGACAAGTAAGAGAGGCGCGCTGCTTCCTGTCCGTGTACGCCCATGTGAACTGAAAGGTCTATTGGCCTCGCTCATTTACATCGATCTCGTTGATCAAGAAGAAGCCGAAGCTCGACAAAGGCTTCTTGATGGGATTCACCGCGAGCGTGCCAAACCGAAAATGGCACCAGCTTTTCCGGGAGGACGGAAAGAGCCTCAAACCCAGGATACACCAGGTTCCTTTGGGGAAACTCGCTCGCTGATACCTGAACGACCGCCTTTCCCCAAAGACCTTGCACCTCTCACAAGAGGCATTGAGATCTTTTACGTATTCGCTCAGGAAGATGAAGAACTCCAAGCAGACCTGGAAAAGCAGCTGGCACTTTTGAGACAAATAGGTCTCATCACCGATTGGCATAGTGGTAAAATACATGCTGGGCAAGAACGGATGAGCGAGATTGAGAACCACCTGGCTGCGGCCCAGATTATTCTACTGTTAGTTAGTGCCCATTTTATGGCTTCAGAATCGTATAACATTGCGAGGCAAGCTATGGAAAGACAGGAGTCAGGATCAGCACGTGTGATACCGATCATCCTGCGTCCAGTCGATTGGAAAGGTGCCCCCTTCGATCGACTTGAAGTCCTGCCGACAAATAGAAAGCCGGTGACTAGTTGGTCGCATCGGGACGAAGCCTTTTTCAATGTCGCGAAAGGGATCAGGAACGTTGTCGAGGAACTGAGTGCTCCACCATAACCGATCATTATGAATTTGTAAGTATGTAGAGATCTTATTTGGTAACACTGTTGAGTCTGCTTCATTACTATGCATCCAAATACTCATGATGTAAGGTTTGTCAAACGGCGTATATAACACATGCACGAAATGCCAATTTTGAGTAAGGAATTCAATGGATGGAGAACTCTCGCAAAGACTTTTTCATCAGCTATGCCGATGCCGACCGAACATGGGCTGAGTGGATTGCCTGGCAATTGGAAGAAGCTGGCTACTCTACGGTGCTGCAAGCCTGGGACATCCGTCCAGGCTCCAATTTCGTCCTGGAGGTGGACCAAGCGACGCAGGAAGCCGAACGGACCATTGCCGTCCTTTCTCCTGAGTATCTGAATGGCTCCTACACTAAGGCTGAATGGGCTGCTGCTTTCCGGCGAGATCCTACCGGGGAGCAAGGGCTACTTCTCCCTATTCATGTACGTGAATGCAAGCATCAATTGACGGGGCTGCTCGGGTCGATTGCCTATATTGATCTGGTTGGCCTGGATGACATGTCGCTGGCATGCGAAGCGCTGCTAAAGGGGGTACAACTTGAGCGTGCCAAACCTGCCGCTCAACCAGGCTTTCCTGCCGGAGCCCCGCATTCTCAGCCCGAGCAACCGCGCTTTCCCGGAGCGTTTCCTCATGCCTGGACGGTTCCCTACCAGCGTAACCCCTTCTTCACCGGACGGGAAGAAGTGCTCAAGAACCTCTATGACTCACTGAGAATAGGCAAGGCGGTAGCAGTAGTACAACCAAGGGCCCTGAGTGGTCTCGGGGGTGTTGGAAAAACCCAGACTGCAGTTGAATATGCCTATCGCTACTACAGCGACTATCCCGAAGCAATCCTTTGGGCGCGTGCTGACACACGTGAGGGACTGGTTGCAAATTTTGTAGCTATTGCATACGAGTTGCACTTACCTGAAGGAGAAGTACAAGATCAGAACCTGGTCGTCGATGCGGTCAAGCGCTGGTTGAAAGAGCATGCGAACTGGCTCTTGATCCTTGATAACGTCGAGGATCTGACGATGGTCAAGAGTTTTATTCCTCCTGCATACCGAGGCCATATCCTACTCACTACTCGCATGCAAGCAACAGGTGAAGTGGCTCGGGGTGTCGAGATAGAGCAGATGGAGCCCGAGGAAGGAGCGCTCTTTCTCCTCCGTCGAGCCAGTATTCTTGCACCGGATGCGCTACTTGCTGCTGCTTCAGAGGCTGACAAGATGAGGGCACATAAAATCTCCCAGGTCATGGATGGTCTTCCCCTGGCACTCGACCAGGCAGGAGCCTATATCGAGGAAACTGGATGCAGCTTGTCGGACTACCTGGACTTCTTCGAGCAACGGCGAGAAAATCTCTTGAGACGACGTGGCCCTCCGAGTTCAGACCATCCCGAATCGGTTGCTACCACATGGTCTCTCTCCTTTGAGAAGGTTGAGCGGGCCAGTCCTGCTGCTGCCGAGTTGCTTCGCTTCTGTGCCTTTCTCCATCCGGATGCTATTCCCGAAGAGGTGATTACCGAAGGAGCCCCGGAACTCGGTTCTACCCTCCAACGGGTCGCTGCCGATTTGCTTGAGTTGAACGAAGCCTTTGGGATACTGCTTCGCTACTCCCTTCTGCGACGTAATCGCAACACCAAATTACTTGGTATCCACCGCCTTGTGCAAGCCGTCTTGAAGGACAGCATGGACAAAGAGTCGCAGCGCCAATGGTCCTGGCGAGCTGTGCATGCGATCTCCCGCATCTTTCCTCACGTTGATTATACGAAGTGGCTAGCTATTGTAGCTCGCTGCCAACGCTGCATTCCACATGCACTTGTATGTGCCAAGCTCATCGAGCAAGAGAACATAAGGGATGTAGAAGCCGCAACATTGCTTCAACAAACTGGGAGCTACTTATATCATTGTGGACAGTACACAGAGGCTGAGCCAAATTTATTACAAGCAATTGCTATCTTTCAACAGGTCCCGAATCTTAAGAATGCCGATGTGGGTCATAGCGTTAACCTTTTGGCGATGCTCCGTACTAAACAAGCTCGATATATAGAGGCGGAAAAGCTCTTTCAACAAGTATTAGTGATTTGGGAAAAGACGTTGGGGCCAAGCCATCCTAATGTCGCGACGTGCCTCAATAACCTCGCATGGGTTTATCTCAGACAAGGGAAGTATGCAGAAGCTGAAGAGCTCAGCAAGCAATCTCTGGCGATCCGAGAGCATGTCATCGGGACGGACTCCACTGACGTAGCCTTTAACCTTGATATTTTAGGAGAGCTTTATAGCGATCAAGGAAAGTATGCTCAAGCAGAACTAGTCCTTCTCCGCGGGCTTTCGATCCGCGAGCAAGTCCTAGAGCCGGAGAATCCCCTTTTAGCTGAAAGCCTTGGTGTTCTAGGGCGGTTTTATCAGAAGAAGAGGGAGTTCGCGCAGGCCGAGCCAGTCTTAGTTCGGGCTCTCTCGATCCGCGAACACGTCCAGGAGCCAGAGCCTTCACAGGTAGCAATGAGCCTCCATGAGCTAGGATTGCTCTATCACGAGCAAGGGAAGTATGCGCAGGCCGAACCACTGCTCGTTCGGGCACTTTCGATCCGCGAACACGTCCAGGGGCCAGAGCACCCTTTTGTAGCAATGAGCCTCCATGAGCTAGGATTGCTCTATCACGAACAAGGGAAGTATGCGCAGGCCGAACCACTGCTTGTTCGGGCAGTGGCGATCTATGAGCAAAACCCTGCACTAGATTATCTCGTTTTAGCCAGGAACCTTTCTAATCTAGGATTGCTCTATCACGAACAAGGAAAATATGTGCAAGCCGAACAACTCTATCTTCGGGCATTATCTATAGAAGAGAAGACCAACAATCTTCAGACCCTTAATGGTGCCATCGCTATCAACAATCTTGCGAAACTGTACCATGATCAGAGGAGATATGCAGAGGCCGAACCACTATATCAACGGGCAATCACTATTTTGGAGCAGATTCCCCAACAAACATACCCAATAGTGGGACAGATACGAGGCAACTTTGCGAAACTGTACCACGATCAGAGGAGATATACAGAGGCTGAACCACTCTATGTAAGTGCATTAACAATATGGAAGCAGCATCAACCGAAGAATCGCAAATGGGCGACTTTCATGAAAAATATAGCTGATTTCTATTCTGAACAGGGCAGATATGCAGAGGCCGAACCACTGTTTCAACAAGCATTGGAGATAGGTGAGCAGGTACTCGGACCAGAAGATCCTGATGTGGCCAACATCTTGGAGAGCTACGCCTCATTGCTCCGCAACACAAAAAGGGAAGAGGAAGCAGCAGAGTTCGAGTACCGCATCAAAGCAATACCAGACAAGATAGAAGGATGAGTGCTGCTGTTTCATAATGAAGTACCTGAGCGACCGCCTTTCCCCAAAGACCTTGCGCCTTTGACGAGAGCTATTGAAGTCTTCTACGTATTCGCTCAAGATGATGAGGAACTCGAAACAACTGGCACTTTTGAGACAAATAGGTCTCATCACCGATTGGCATAGTGGTAAAATACATGCTGGGCAAGAACGGATGAGCGAGATTGAGAACCACCTGGCGGCGGCCCAGATTATTCTGCTATTAGTTAATGCCCATTTTATGGCTTCAGAATCGTTTAACATTGCGAGGCAAGCTATGGAAAGACAGGATTCAGGATCGGCACGTGTGATACCGATTATCCTGCGTCCAGTCGATTGGAAAGGGGCCCCTTTCGATCGACTCGAAGTACTGCCAACAAACATGAAGCCGGTAACTAGTTGGACGCGTCGGGATGAAGCCTTTTTCAATGTCGCGAAAGGGATCAGGGACGTTGTTGAGGAACTGAGCGCTCGGCCATAACTGTTCTTGATGAATGTGTATGTAGAGTTCTTACTGGAAACTCTTTCTGAGTCAGCTTCATAATCATGCGTCCAATTACTCATTCTGTTCGATTTGTCAAACAGCGTAAATAACACGTGCATACAATGCCAGCTTTGAATAAGGAATTCTAAGAATGGAGAGCTCCTATAAAGACTTTTTCATCAGCTACGCCGATACCGACCGAACATGGGCCGAGTGGATTGGCTGGCAATTGGAAGAAGCTGGCTACTCCACCATTTTACAAGCCTGGGACATCCGCCCGGGCTCCAATTTCGTCCTGGAGATGAATAAAGCGACGCAGGAAGCTGAACGCACGATTGCCGTTCTTTCTCCTGAATACTTGAATGGTTCCTACACGCAAGCTGAATGGGCTGCCGCTTTTCGGCGAGATCCTACTGGGGAACAAGGCTTACTTCTTCCCATTCATGTGCGTGAATGCAAGCATCAATTGACGGGACTGCTCGGATCGATTGCGTATATTGATCTGGTTGGCCTGGATGACATGTCAGTATTATGAGGGATAAACCTGCCCCTGTCAACCCTGTCACTCACAACGAAAGAAGCTGCCTCCCGTGCGGGTCCGCCAAGTCTACCATGGCAGTCAAGGCCAAGCAAGCGCGCCCCAACCCCTCTTCAC
>Ga0187846_10000597_pt1 | contig 20537 bp, 30 predicted proteins | sample TC_taG_FD_161473 | JGI IMG/M metagenome (GOLD analysis project Ga0187846, IMG submission 161473) | Biofilm microbial communities from the roof of an iron ore cave, State of Minas Gerais, Brazil - TC_06 Biofilm (v2) | ecosystem: Environmental > Terrestrial > Deep subsurface > Cave > Wall biofilm...
ATATCGTCCATTCGTTCTGTCTCTATGCTCAGGGCTTCTTTCATGCCCTCAGTTTAACAACATCTGGTTTTTGCGTCCACATTTAAGCGAACGGTGAGTAACTACTCAATGATTGCTGAGTCAGCTAATATTATCCTCAATCAGATAGCGTTAGCTATCAACAGAGGATTGATTATTAAAAATCGTGTTTCTGTCAGTCAGGAAATCGCAGATATTCCCACAATGCTGAAAGAATTTGTCATCCTATGGGTAGTAGACTATGGGAAACAAAAGGAGAAGTGGAACAGACCTTTCATTTTCGGTCTTAGGGCTAAAGCCATCCTTATTAGTGAAGAACTACTGAAATGTGCCGTTACTCTTGACTCGCAGGTATGGGCTGAACAATTAAAACAGGTCATTGGTAATCTGTCTATGCTTGGTAGTATGGAACTAGACTCAGACGCCCCCAATGGTGGAATAATTTCATCACTCCATTCTTGGGGAGGAAGTTCAAGAGAGGATTTTGATAACTTAGGTGACAGCATAATCGCGGATATTAGAATTGTCATAGAGTTAATCGAAAAAGAGAATAAAGTCCTGTTAAATGGCGATAATAAAGACGCTCAACTCCCGATTAATGAAGAAGTACCTGACTAACTTGAGGGCTTATTGTGGATGTGCTTCTATAGAGCTTATGATATACTGCTAGGAAAATATGATGTATATGGGGGGGAGCATGGCACCGAAGCCGATCACCGAGAATACCCTATTTTATGGCGACAACCTCTTTATCTTACGTGAGTATATCCCAAGCGAGAGTGTTACCCGTATATTTATCGCCCTAGAGGTATTTTTAAATATTGAGATAGAGAGTGTAGGATGAATACTGACTCCTATGAATATCAATACCCGCCAGAGCTTTTTCAGCTTCTCACCGATGCCATTGGTTTATTGTGCAAATCAAAACCTGGGGTACTGGCATTCTTTAGGAGCGCAGGTGTTGATAAAGCAGATACTAATGATCTGGAAAAGCGTGTAATCGAAAACCGCAGTAGTATTTCAAAGCGTGAGATTGCTCAAACAGTCTTAACCCGGCTCTGTGACAAAAAAGGAGCTGGATTAGGAACACGCCGGGCGGTGTTGCAGCGTGTTGTCGAGTGGGAAGACTTTTCTACCTGTTGGGATAAAGACCGATCACAGGCAGAGTTACTCGTTGCAAAAATTCAAAAATATGTTGGCAGAAAAGATACAGTTACCAGAATATTTCAGGCCGGGGAAGAACAGCGCAGTTTGCAAGCAGAGGAGTCTCGTAAAAAGTTAGAAGAAAAACAGCAAAGAAAGAGAGAGCTATCTGAAGTTAAAGCTGATCTTTCTTCCCTCTATAGCCCATCAAACGCGCAGAAGCGGGGAAAAATGCTTGAGAGCGTATTGAGCCGCCTATTTAGAGTGAGCGATATGCTGGTAAGCGAGGCATTTACGCTGACAGGTTTTCATGGTGAGGGGATTGTTGAGCAAATTGACGGCGCAGTGGAAATTGATGGAGGACTCTATCTCGTAGAGATGAAGTGGTGGAATGAGCCTGTGGATGTAGTAGCCGTCTCGCGTCATATCTCTCGTCTCTATGGACGAGCGGTTGCAAATGGTATCTTCATTGCAGAACCGGGATATACCAAAGCTGCCGTAGCTGAATGCAGAGGGGCTTTGCGGGAAAAGCTAATCATTTTGTGCGAGCTACAAGAAATCGTCTTTCTTCTGGAACAGGAAAAGCCGTTAAAAAAGTTTCTGAAGGCGAAAATCCACGCAGCAGTTCTTCATAAGAACCCTCTCTATTATGCTTTGAGTTCAAGCTAAATGTGATAGGGAGGAGAGGAGTAAGGAATTGGACATAGGGACATTAATCGCTACGGGAGTAACCGCCGCCGCCACAGTAGTTCTAGCTATCTTTGCCTATGTGACCATTCAAGCATATAAAAAGCAGGTGCAGATAGGTCAAGATCAGGTGAAAATTAGCCAGGAGCAGGTGAAGATAGGCCAGGAGCAAGTGAAAGTAGGCCAAGAGCAAGCAAAAATAGCCCAGGAGCAGGTGAAAGTAAGCCAGGAGCAGCAATTCAACCAATTTCGCCCGGTACTGTATCCTGCTGGAAGTTTGGAGAAAATTGTTGACAGGTCGGGCACGACCCCATTTGTAAAATTTGGGCAACCAGGGCAAGTAATAGATGGATTAAAGAATATCGGCATAGGGCCAGCCTTTAACATTTATGGCATTATATTTAGCTCACAAGCAAATTCTCAACTGATGCAGCAGAGGTTTATTGTTTGGAACTATCCCGCACTTACCCCTGATGTACCAGGAAATGAAATAACGCTCAGCCCAGGGAGCCATATCTCTAGCGACACCAAAATAAAGGGGTATACTCTCTATGTACCCGATGATGCTGACCATAATGGAGTAATCGCTCGTTTCACGCTCACTTATCATGATGTGTTCGGAAGAAAATACGCGAGTATCTATGACTATCAGCTCGTAATTGGCTGGATAAGTAGAGGTCATTTCTCCGACATCGAATATGATCTTTATGAGCTTGACCAGCAGACACCAGGAGCGAGGCGGACAAAACAGTTTATTCATAATTTAGGCAGGATAGCGAAACCATGAAACTACCACACCTAGGTCCGGGACCAGTCTGGAGAAGGCAACCGCGAAGGGCTCTACAGTTGCCCATAGGGAAGCGTTGGATAAAAACGCGCACGAAGTGCTATACGACCTATAACTGGTCACTCGCCTCTGAGTACCTCAGTGACTTCCTGCCAGTCCACAGCAGCAAAGTAGGTCGTCAGCACGGCATCCGCAAACTGTGTGATTGGCCCTGTATGCCGCCTGGCATCGGGTGAGTTGACCCAGGTGATGCAGTGATCTTGCAACCATTCTCGAAGCATATCATCTGCCTAGGTGAGATATTCTGCTCCCTCGACAACGCTCTGCCAGTCCGATGCGTGAAGGAGCGAATAGGCAACAGTCGTGAGCTCGTCTGCCTGCCCTAATGTTTTTCTTTCACCTCGCAATGTGTCATAGATAGGCGTCCATTCGACTCGACGGACACCGTTGAGTAAGAAATCCTGGACCAGGATTTTGGCCGCTTCCGCGTGCGGAATGTACTGGTTCTGCCTCCATTTCACAACAATGCCGGTGACAAACTGCGCTACCTCCTGGGGTTGGCCTTACGCGGCGATCTTCTCAAGTGCCTGGTAGGTTTCATAGTAGCTTGTCATGACGGTAAATACGTCCCAACTGGGGAAGTTGGGCCAGCCGTTATATTCTTGAAACTCCATCGCTGGTTGCCGTTCCTTTCGCCGTGTTCACCTGTGGAAAAATATCGTTCTTGCTGTTCAAGTGGCACCTGCATCATAGCATATGATACAAGTACGCCCGGGCAATTTGTACGCCTAGTCACAATCAATCACCTTATCCTCTTCAACGTTCCCCATAGGGACGATGAACACAGTATGCATGAACATGTTGGTGTCAGGTGGTTCTGCCTCATCCACAGGATTATGCCACCTTTCCCATTTATTACCACCTACTCTCACGCGGCATAATGTCCCACGGTGGATAGAATAGGACTCGTCCTTACTCACTTCTCTCCATCCGGTTTTTACCATTCTAGACCTGTAGATGGTATAGTCTATCTCGAATTTCCTAATCATCCTGGCGAGTTGGCGCGAGGATATGATGATCCTACTCCCGTTGTCCGTGTACGCGGTAAGCTTACCAAGCTCACAATACTTTCGCACCGTGGTAGTTGACACGCCTAGTACACGTGCGGCCTCGCGCACAGTAAGGTAATGATTTGACGTTATTGGGGCGTTGGCAATCATGAGCTTTTCCTCCTTTGGGTAAGAACATCATGACAGCAGCAAGGCCGACAGCGAGGCTGAGCGCCATGACTGATACTCCTACCGCCGCTTGTTTCCGGCACCCATCCTTGGTCGAGGTATCCGTCGCGCTGGTTGTAGTGCTTGGTACGCTGCCAGGCGATGCTGCTCTCACGTGAGCTAGGTACTGTCGGTAAGAACCGTTTGTGTATGTACCCCAATCTCCGAAATATGTTCCATGCCTGGAAAGCTCGTATGCAAATCTGAATGAGCAGGCAGGATCCAGGGCACAGCCCTTGGTGGTAGTGCCGCTTAGGAAGTGGCTGCCATTTATTTGGAGGATACCGAAGGAGCCGCCGTAAGGGTCATGGGGATTATATGCGGTGGTATTAAGACCGCTCTCTGCCATGGCAATCGCGACGATGATGATTTTACCTTTACCTCTGAAGCCTGCATCGCCCGCGTAAGTTAATGCTTGGCCTATGCTAATCGTTGGCATACTAGTGTCTCCTAGTTGCTAACTCTACATACACCCTCTCTGTTACCATCTTTTCCAGTTCTTGTGGCTCTATCATTTCTGCCATGGGCTTGGTTTCCTCTAGTATCTTTTCTGCTATTGCCATGAGTCTATTGTCTACCCTGATATGCTCCGCTGCCTTTGCTACCATAGCAGGATATATTTTCCGAACAATGTATACGGTGGCGAGGCCAAGCATGATGAAGATAACCATGGATGTAACCGTATCATCTGTGTCCTGCTCTATCTGTGGAAAAGGGTAACCTTCGCGGTACCTCTCAATTCTATCGCCAGTGGTGCTCCTGGAAGATATGGCTGAACTACTGGCGCTGCTTATGGCCGCAAGTACCCTATTAGTGACTTCTTCAACAATGCGATCAACGGTGCTGTTATATACACCTGCACCACCAGAATGCAGGGCCTTGTAAGCCTCTACTTCGCTGGCTTTAACGTACTTACGCCTATCTCTCAGGAACTTTTTTGTCGCCAGTTTGCCTCTTAGGACTAGTGTAGGGATATACGCCTCGTCTAGTCCAAGTTCATCTGCGACCTCTTTGTAGTCCAGATATTTAGTGCCATCGGCTTCTATCCTCATTGCTTGCTCCTTTGCTTGGTGGTAGTGAGAACGATTATCATTCCTGTCTCTAGTATATCACAACTGACAGCAAAACTCAAGTGAGAGCTTGACTCGAAGTCTAACAAGTGCTATAATTGTTATATACACTGCTTGCGCGTGCAAGCTCATCAGTGACCAGCAATATATTGCTGCACCTAATGCAGAAGGAGCCATTGAGATGAAAAATCGGAGACATGGAGCAGTGCTATCGTCACCAATTTTCACCAACGACCTGCGCGATATTCCAAGAGGGTGGGACGTGAGGGACCTGAAGGAGGACTTAATAGAGCTTGATAATACTTTGGCTACATCCGAGGAGCATAGCAAAGCAATCGAAGCTATGAAGTCACATACCAGGATTTTCATGAAGAATGGAAGGTATATGGCTCTACCACGCTCGAAGAGTGCAATCATAGGGCTCGACAGAAGTGCTCTACTGATTGATTAGGCTCCAGCGGAAAGAAACAGCCATGACCGAGGACAATTGATAGTGCCGTTAGTTGGTTAAAGGCAGTGGTGCAGCGGGATTAGGCAAGTATATCGTGACATGATATAAAAAACTGTTATAGATCAATAGACTATTAAGCGTAAAAAGAAAGCTCATCAATAAAACGCTTATGCTCATGTATAATCAAAAGTTATAGATCAGACTTGACAAGTGCTCTTGGCTGCCATATAATGAGTGTAGGCGATATCATATCTGACGGTATTTAATATCTTTCTAGGAGGTAAACAATGGCCGGACCAAGCAAGAGAGACATGGAGCTACTCGCGCTAGCCGCTGAAGGCATGAGCTACAAGGAAATGGCTGATGCGTTAGGTGTTAATGAGCATTATATCTCGGTCATGATAAACAGGATGCTCAAGCGCATGGGTGCTAGGAATAAAACACATGCGGTAGCTATGTACCTCAAGCAACATTATAGTGAGGTCATTAGGGAACTCATAGATAGTACCCGTTAGCCTAAGTCCAGTCCATCACTCATTCGTCTGTGGACTGGAACGTTAGGCTCACTTGAGCATGGGCGATGCTCGTCCGAAAGGACATAGGAATTAGCGAGCCACTTCATTGCAGGTAAGCAATGTAAGCGGCTCTTTTTTTATCCAATCAAACTGGAAACATGGGGTTAACATAATGGCAGACACAACAAAGATGACAGGAAGCAGCGATCATTATCAAGAAGACATGGCGGCAATTGACAGTGCCAGAGTCAATGGCCATAGCAAGTCAGGGAAGAAGGCAAACAATAAACAAGTTGCGGATGATGGTCAATCTGTGCAACCGCAACCACTGGAGTTAACTGACGGCGTTAAAATCCTCCATTCCAAGTATGAACCTAGACGTTGGGTTATCCCTGATATCCTCCCGATTGGACTAACAATTCTTGTAGCAAAGGGGAAGATTGGTAAGAGCTTTATTCTATTGGAGATGTGCCTGAACCTTGTTGAGCCAGCCGACGGTAAGATTATCTATCTTGACCTGGAAGGAGATGACTTGTTGCTACAGGAGAGAATGAGGGATATTCTCCAGGGAAATGAGCTGCCTAGCGGTCGCCTTTACTTTGCCCACCGGTCCGAAAAGTTAAGCGGTGGACTACTCGATCAGATACGCCAAGCTTTACTGGATAACCCAGGCACCATCATGGTGGTGATTGATGTATATGGGATTGTCCAGGCTTCTCGTAAAGAGGCTGATATATACCATAGTGACTCGACTACCTGGACGGGTTTGCACAAATTTGCTCATGACAACAAAATTGCCTTGGTGGTGTTGCACCATACCAACAAGAGGCAGAATGTCGAGGATCCATTCGACCTGATTAGTGGCAGCAATGGTATAGGTGGTTCGTGCGATGCACAATGGTGCCTGCAACGAGAGCGAAACAAGGTAAAGTCATATCTTTACGTTTCTGGTCGGGCAATTATTGAGGACATAAAATTTGAGTTTGAGATTGGTAATTTCACTGAGGCATACAGGTCGTGGCGGCAGAGATACGATGGGCCAAAACCATCACTTGCGATGCAAAGGGTGCTTGATGTCCTCAACCAGTCACTAGAACCACTGCCTCCAAAACGTATAGCAGAGATGGCAGGTATGAAAACTGCTAGGATGATGGTGAGGCGCATGTTAGACAAGGGTTTGCTGGAGCGAACATCGTATGGACTCTACTGTATTCCTGGAAGATGTTCTCCTGGAATAGCGGTGGACGACCTAGACGAGAACGCAAAAAAGAGCAGTGTAGATATGTGTTACTCTGTTACTCTTGACGCTGGAAGCCCTTCCCAAGCGCGTTTAGACAGTGTAACAGACTCAAAACAGCAAGAAAATAGCTGTTACTCTGTTACTTCTGATAAAGATATGTCTGGAGGCCCTCCAGAAGCGTTGTTACTCTCTGGAGGCGCTCCCCAAGCGCGTTCAGACACAAGAGTAACAAGAGTAACAGACTCAAAAAGCACTTTGTTGCTCTCTGGAGGCGCTCCCCAAGCGCGTTCAGACACAAGAGTAACAAGAGTAACACATATGCAGCGTAAAGAACAACTACAATCGCTCGACTTAGGTGCGGGCACCAGTGAGGTGAACGGCCATACTGCTAATCTACCAGACGAGCTAATCAACTTCCATCGGTCAATGCATCGGTCTGGCCTCACTAAGGTGAACGTAACACATTGGCATCCCGCTAGGGGCAAGCCGTATATTCCCACACAGGAGTACATCAATCTTGTGGATGCTGGCTACCTTTCAGGCGACAGCGACCTGAAGCAATGGGCAACGCAAGAAATAGAAGAAAGGTCTAGGTACTGACATAAAAAGCCTGAGCAGGAATTTCGAGTGCGCCCGCTGCGGCGGACATAACCGTAGGTGGGCGAGGTATTTGACAAGTGGGCGACAGGTCTGCGCGGTGTGTTACCAGGAGTTGCCGCTTAACACTGATGGCAGCGCAATGGACGACATGCAAACCTGGAACATTCCGCATAAGAACTTTGAGTATATCTGCCTGCCTGATGGCGATGTGATAGGGTACTGCTCCGACTGTGGGGCGTACCATCTGCCAGGCGACTTGGTACTTGTACTCACGCCAGAGGAGTTCTTGCGCTACCTGGAGCTATACCTGAATAGCAAGTATTCACAGGCATTGAAATATCTGTCAGGCAAACCGAATGGGAAGCATTCGCACTAGGCATACATCGTTACGGGGAAACCATTGTGGTTACCCATACTGGTCTAGATATCTATACCAGATGAAAGGAAAACGAACATGACGGCGAGTATGATTATTCGCCCAACTGCCAAGAAACTCAGGACCGGATCAGGGGTGTACAGCCATGTGAACGTGCTAATCAGGCATGTACAGGCGCTCAAGCCAGAGTTGAGAAACGGCCTAATGGCTGAGCTAAAACTCAAAAGCTCCTTCTACGCAACCTTTGCGATAGGGGATGAGACAGTTGTGGCAGTCTTTAACATCACTGAATACGGCCTGGCCAGGCTAGTAGAGCACTACCACATAGCGTTTGACCGCGAGTTCGATGATTGGAAAGGAGACCTATGATGGCAACCATTCTATATCCTGATGGCAGACACAGTGAAGTGAAACCTGCCAACGGAACCGATTTCAAGTTAGATGAACTGAGCAAGATTGTGGGCGGCCATATAGAGATTATCCCCACCCGAGACGGGCGCATCATGGTTCTCAATGAAGAGGGGAAGCTCTTAGACCTTCCACGCAATGAGCAGGCCGAGCTATTGGTTGATCTGATGACACCAGAGAAATTGGCCGAGATGAAACGGTTATACGGCGATAGTCTCATCATTGCAAGTGACCCGGACGAACCCGATTATATCGCCGGAACGGTGCTTGTATGCGAGGACTACGAGGTACGCTAGAAATGCGAGGAACAAGTCATGACCGGTATTCTGAGAAAGAGGAGACACGCCAAAGCTAATCCTACTCCTCCAAAGCACGCCAGTCCAAGGCCGCTGCCAAAAGCGCCTAAATCTAGTTTTCGCAGAAGGCAAGCAACCAGCAGGAAAAGAAAGTGAGAGCAACCATGAGTGGGAAATATATTAGAAGAAGAAGTATATGGGACACCAAAGAAGGGCGAAATGCGCTTTGGGGCTTAGCGGGAGCTTCTGCTCGCACCGGCTGGAGATTGAGACGAGGCGAGAACGACAGAGGAACCACGACCGGGAGATTTATTAGCAAGATTATCAAGAGCGAAAAACGCAGGGCGGAAAGTGCTATCAGGGATGCAAAACGATTGCTAGCAGGCAAAAAGCCATCAAGAAAGTCACCAAGCAAAGTATCAAGAACTAGGTCCGCCTCTTCGACCAGGCGCAGGAGAAAGAGTAGCTAACATGCAACAATCAATCCTAGACCGTTACGCCAGCCCACACGACGAGACAAAGACCTGTTCTCAGTGCAATCATGAGCTACCGTTTGAAATGTTCCTCATTGACAGGAGCGGCAGGGTACGCCAGATGGCTTATTGCATCGGTTGCTACACCATCATTCAAGCAACCGGCAAGAAGCGGTGCAAGCAATGCGGCGTAGTGCAGAGCCTCAGCAACTTCCCTGAGCACCTATCCAGCCTGGATGGGCATATGCACATGTGCTACAAGTGTGCAAACGCCGCAAGGGTAGCTAAGCCTACCACATCAGCCGCGAGCACTGATAAGGCAAGCGAGCAGGCAATAGACCAAACCTACGACCTGGTCAGAAGGCATCCTTACAAGTATGCAAGAAGGCCGAACTACCTGTACGCCTACAAAACTGGCGAGGTGGTTGTACACGGTGGCGGCAGGGCGAAAATACCCGTGGGCACCCCACTCGATGTCATACTAGACAAAATAAGAGAGACGTTGCTGAATAAGAATGGCGGCAAGGTCACGTCGGCCACGCTCTTCATAGTCTCTGGACTTCTTATAGAAAATAGGCCGAGGCGTGAATGGTTTGATGTGCCTATGAAGAGTAGGTGGAGACAAGAGAAGCCTATACGATGGGGAAAACTCCAGACAGAGTATATATGTGACGACTTCAAGATATACCTACGTGGAACCGGTTCCTACTTCGGCGAAGACTTGTGCCTGGACAGCATACTGTCGGCTTGGGACAAATTGGAATTGAGGCTAGAGAGAGCCTTCAACGCCAAAAGTTATAAGATACTGGGCGACACTCCTGCTCAGACTGGCAGAGAGTCGCTTGTTATCCTTCTTCCACGAGGCGTGAGATACCCAAGACTTCCGCAAGACATCGAGGACTTAATCTATAACAACCTGAGATATCAGGGAAGAATTGAGACACTGCCACGTCAGAGAACTATGCTAGAAAATGGCGTCTACATCATCGACGCTAGATGGATGTATGCTAGCTGCCTAAGTCACCTGCCTGTAGGCCCGGTTTACCATGATTACGTGAACGAGTTTATAGGTGTAACACGAAAGGATGGAAGACTTGCACCCAGGTGTCCAGCGTTCTATCACGTGACTGTAACCGTGCCTAGCGGCTGGCGACATATCGGACTCATCAAAGGCCCTTATGACTCAGGCTATCCAAATACTCCAGGGCAAACATTCTCAAATTGGACTACTGCACCCGAGGTGGCACTTGCCATTGAAAATGGCTGGATTGTTCGTATCAACGAACGCATCTACTGGCCTGAAACCGACAACATCAAAGACCCCCTTGCCAACTGGCGGAATAAGTTGGTCGCAATGCGGTTGCAGATAGAAAAGGAGATAATGCAGATAGAAGAGGAGCTGAAACACCGGAAAGATGATGCGCTCAGCCTGCAAAAGGAGGTACTCGGCCTACAAAAGGACGCAATCCGGCACATCGTCCTGCATACAATTGGCAGCTTTATTCAGACGATCACACTAGATCCCCACTTCACACCCTATGATGAATTGCCTCTTCCAGTTGAGCCATACAAGGGACTGATCGAGAGCACACCAATAGGAATACGGTGGCAGAGCGCCAGGCCGCTTCCATCATCACGTCAACCTTTCATTCATCCAGAGTGGGCGGCATACGTATGGGGCCAGGCACGCGCCAGATTAGCAGCCTTCGCGTTAAGGCTACCATATGAGACTATCATCTCACTGAGCACTGATAGTATATGTTGTACGGACACGCCAGAGTGGCTTGCAAGTGAGGATACCGGCAGGCCAGGTAGTTTCCGTTACGAAGGTCACATTAAAGGGCCGGTGAGATGGCCTGTTGATGGTGCAGACAGGCGTAGACTTGCCCTGAGATATCACGCCGAGAAGAGGAACTATGCTGCGCTACAGCAGGAACTTCTGAACAAGTACGAAGAGGAGTAATCGTATGGCGAAGCAGACAACGGACGAAGTGTACCCTGTTTACCGGCTCGACTTGGGAACCTTGAGGCGATTTAAGTACGAGACGCAAATATCACCAAATATAACAAGGTATAGTACGGATAGTCCAAGAGATGCCATAGAGATACTTCAGGACGCAAAGTACAATGACCAGAGGGTGCATTTCGCCGTACATGACCAAATCAGCAACCTCATGATACCACTTGGGAGCAACGTGGGACACTCACCGGGAATTGATCCTGATTACATACTGGAATATGGCACAAACCCTGTCTGGTCACTAGACGAAGCTCTGCATGGGCTTGTGCCAGGAGATAGGGAAATCATCATAGATTGGTTCCTGGTGGACGTGATATCCAATTGGAGGAACCCAAGATCATGACTAGGTGTGTGGACTGCAACCGTCTTGTTGGGCCAAGCCATTTTCGGAAGTATCCAGGCCACGAAGCAATTATCGGTGATGTTTCCCCAAAGGTCAGGGAGACTCTTGTTCGACAAATCGACAATCACCGCATGTACAGCAACCTAAAATCGGTCAACGAAACTACCAAAGCCAAAGCAAGGAGACAGGCACACGCACTAAGGAACATGGGTGTGGATGTTCGCAAATATGTCACCAGGCAAGATGGCTACGCCGAGCGGCTAGAAGGCGCTGACGATGTAAGCCACAACATTAGGAAAGACCGTGTAGCTGGTGATAGTCCTTCTCAGGACTCGCTATGGTGGATCGCCGTGCCAGTGGCAATTATTGTCGTAGGCATCGGTGTACTTATACACAGGTTGAGCAGTAACCTTGAGAGTGATGGAGGCGATTTCAACGAGGACGAACCCCATAATTTGCTAGAGTCAGAGATGGACGTTTTCACGACGGAGACTTGGTGAACTATGGAGAAATGCTCGCTATGCGGTAGCTACGAAGAACGCCTTGTTGGGTTCCGCACAGAAACAGACTACGACACTGGATCGTACATTCCACGCAATAATATATGCCGGTCGTGCAGCAACGCCATCGCGTATAGGAACCAGTGGTACAAGGAGTTCGTGAACTTCTTCAATTCGCACCCAGGTAGGCTGAAGGCTCTGGAAGCGATACATGAGGAAGATATCCTAAGTATGAACTAGGATGTAAGGACATCATGAGAGGAGGACAAGATGTATACATCATAAATGTGATTGCAAAGGCAAATGCTGAAATCCCGCCCGCTATTGTGGGCAGAGCAAAGAGGATTGTCAAATTGAGGACGTTTGCCATATACGAGCTTATACCAGAGAACGACGGCGAAATGAAAGCCACGGTGCTCATGCTATCTACCTTGAAGTATCAAGGAAAAATCATAGCGTATAGAGTTGAGCAGTACCACAAAGGAGAAGGAAGATCATGAATAAGGCGCAGGCCAGACATAGCAAGTCGATGGCTCGTAAGATCAGGGCTCATGCAGATAGAATGTCTCTGTCAATGGGTGCTATAGAGAGAGAGAACCTTGAAGGTGTGCCACTTGATACGGTAAAAGAGCTATTCGGGGAGTTAGAAGGCTACTGGAAAAGCATCCGGAGTGTGTTAGAGGACATGCTAGGCGAACTGGATAGGCAATGAGCTAGATAAGCTCAGCAATTGTCATGTATTGCTGCTTGCTTGCTTAACATGGCTTGACAAGCTGTTGCACGCGTGCTATACTACTCTAGAGGCAGCACGCGTGTTGCATCAATAAAGCGGAAAGAGGAACATTATGAACATTTACCCATATGGGCACGACTTTGGTAATTCTGAGACATGCGGCGTGTTGATTGTGGGTGACGAGCACCGGTCGCGTTGCATACCAAGCGTTTCTTATCCTGCCAACAGCCAGGGCTTTAGTGAACTTGGGAACAAGCTAGGAGACGGTCGTTACATCTACAGTGACGATGAGATGGAATTATATATGGGTGATCTGGCTATAGACCAGTCATTTAGTCCAGATAGCAGCATGGGTGACATTAACCGCTACGCTAGCCACCAGTCAAGGTACTTCTTATTGACTGTGGCTGCATCTCTCACGGACGAAAGAGAGTTCGGCATACATGTTGTGACTGGCCTTCCTGTTCTAACATTTCTAGGCAATCCAGAACTGCGGAAGGCTATTCCCAAGGCTCTGAGTGGTACATACGAGTTTGCATTAAATGGCAAGAAAAGAACTATCCATGTCACAGTAGGCCAGATATTGATGGAAGGTGCATCAGTATTGCCACATCTTGGACTTAAGGGCGACTTACTGAAGGCTGTCATTGACATTGGTGGACGCACTACCGACCTATATGTGGTTCGTGGACAGAGCCCGATAGAGGAACTGTGCAGGCATGGGACAATGGGGGTGGAGCTAGCACTACGAAGTTTTAACCAGCGTTTTGAGAGAAAACACGGCAGAGAGCTATCCTCATATGAATTAAAGAAGCTACAAGAGTCCTACGTTTCGTCACGAAGACCAGATATTCCATTCATGGTAGACGGTATACAGGTTTATGGTGCAATGGATATCCTTGAACAGACCATGATGGAAGAAGGCCGCAAAATCGTCTCATTTGTTTCCAAGAGGTGGAATGAGACCGAGACCGGCAAGGTCGCAAGCAGCTACGATGATGTACTCATTATAGGAGGTGGGGCATACTACTTTGGCGAGATGATACAGTCAAGGATACGCCATGCTCGCATAGTAGAACAACCAGAGATGGCGAATGTTGAGGGATACGCCATGGCTGCCGAGAGATTGCTGTATCGCCGCCGTGTAGCATCATAGTGAGGCACTGCATGGAAAAACGAACACATACGAGGGACACGGATAAATACGCCTACTTCACTGTGAGAGTCGAGAAGGGTTCCATCACAATGGATCACCTGGAACATGACAGGCGAAGAATGGGCAGGCGTCATATTGCGGAAGTCATATCGTCAAGGATAGCAGATTACTATGACCTGAGAGAAATCCTTAGCCAGCTAAGACTGGCTCAATATGGCGGTAACCAGCCACCTGCTAAGGATAATGTACCTGCTGATGAACTGGACGAAATGATTGGTGCATACGAAGGTTATGCAAAGGAGGTCAATAGTTAGTCATCTTCCTCAAATAAATCTGTGACCTTGATATTGAGAGCGGTGGCTATTCTTTCGAGGACTATAAGCGTGGGTGAATACCTGTCATCGTTAACGATGCGGGCTATAGTGCTATAGGATACATCACTCATCCTTGACAATTTACCCATGCTTATCTTCTTCTCTTCCAAGATTTTCTTTAATCTCAAACGTACCATATTGGCCCATCTGTAGGTTTTTCAGCATTGTATCTTACTTCCCATCTTGACAGGACTATGCAACTATGATATCTCAATATTGTACGTGATATTTTGCACATTCAATATTGGAGAAAGGTAGGTAAGCAATGCAAAAGACCTTATATCTTGCGACCTTCGACGTAGGTTACACGCACATATTACGGGTATTCTATGCTGCTAACGAGGAGGAGAAAGAGCAGAAGAAGAAAGATTTGGAGCGAGAGATAAACGCAGTATGCAAGAGCCTGGAACACTACCCGAATGGTTTTAGGTTGGTCATGTCCACCTTGCCAGGAACGGTAGAAGTAGAAGAGGCACAGAAAGATACTAAAAGCGAGTCCAACCGTTCAGGTTTATAGATAGCGCGATGAAGGAGTAACGAACATGCAGCCATACGACACAACCAGGCACCAGAGTCGGCTAGAGCCAACACAGGCCGCACATGGCCGCAACTACGAAGTAACAGAGCAGGCATATCTCAATCCATATCTGAATGACCAATACCAGGGTGTACCACCAATACCACCCCCACCACCAAAGCGCAGGAGCTATAGATGGCTCTACATCCTCCTGTTGGTGGTAGTAGCTATCACTCCGGTCACACTCTACCGCATAGTGACAACAGCACCGGTAACGGCGTCTCCGGCGATAACGAAAACCATTGTAGTTACCCCTACACCATATCCCACGTTCAACGTTACCAATATGTTCCTATTCCCAAGCCAAATATCAGATATAAAAGGGTGGATGTGTGCAATGCTAGAACCTGGACCCGGCCAATCCCTATACACTACCATCACCGTACTTGATAACCAGTCAGCGGATATAGCAGCATATGAGTGTGATAGGGCCGAGAGTACAGTCCCAAATATCGGTTCACCAATGTCTGATGTAACATCAATAGCATACCATCAAACCAAGTGCGAAGGGGTCACCAAGGACCATACCAAGTGGTCGGTATCGTCAGATTACGACGACCCCAATATCCTATCAGAGTGCAGGGTACTTGCATCCTGGTAACACTGAGAAAGGATATACAATGCCGAAATATACCCTAACCTGGTCTTCTCAACACCTCGCCTATGAATTGCGTGCTCATGATGGGTATATAGTGCTCAGGATGCAGCAGGAGGAACCTGCCTGGTTTGCCTGGTTAAGCCAGGGAACTTCCTTTATCTTTGAGGGGAGGATGCCTGCCAACTGCTGCCTGCTACGCCAGGAAAGGAAGCAGCGAGGAGACGCATACTGGTATGCCCGCCGACGTAACGTATCAAAGTATGTAGGGAAGACCGCTGCTGTTACCCTGGCCCGGCTGGAAGATGTGGCCTGTATTCTAAATGCCGACTGCCTTGGCCAGTCACCACGGCGGAAGAAGGCAGCGCAACCGGAGATGAACCTGACCCATTCATTGCAGCCTATCGAGCTTGTGGCTCCAGAAGTAAACCCAGATGATGAGATTACCCCTGAGTATTGTTACTACATTGAGAACGTGGCGTATGATGAGTCCTCCACCAAGTATGAACACATGTCAGACCGCGAGCTAATGGACTCTAATACAATCATCATGTGTGGTCATGGTTGCCATATTAAGGTACAGAACCAAGCCCTAGTTCTCTGCCACGGTCGCGCAAAGGAATGTAAAACCATTACACTCTACCTAGGAGCGCACAAGGTAAAACAGGTCATTATTTGTAGCGATAGTGGGTACTTCACAATTGGTGCTCTCGCGTGGTGTTTGAACCAGGACATCACAGTTACTTTACTGGACTTTAGTAGCCCACTAGCTCAGGTACTTACTCCCAAACAACCGGGCAACGCTAAACTTATATGGCATCAATACCAGGCCAGCCAGTCCAATGTGTGCATAGGTATTGCACGCGAGCTAGTAAGACTCAAGACACGGTCACAAATTGAGGTGATAAAATCTCTCCCCGACAAAAGTGAGTTGCTCATTTCACCAATCATCCAATTCCTCAATGATGGTTTAGCAGAACTATCCGACGCGGGAACAGTTGTAGCTATTCAGGCTAAGGAAGGTGGGCTTGCCCGCTGCTATTGGCAAGCTTTCGTAGGTACTCCGATTTCGTGGGATAAAAGGGCGTCTAAAGTTATTCCACCACATTGGTTAAGCATCACAGGCCGCGAGTCACCGCTTTCGCAGAGTGGAAGATATGCTATTAACCCATTCCACGCTTCGCTCAACTTCGCCTATGCTTTGCTTGAGGGCCAGATGTTACAGTCCATTATCGCGGCAGGGTTAGAACCGACATGTGGTTTCCTGCATTATAACCAGGAAGGGCAAAACAGCCTATGCTACGATCTGATGGAGCCGTTCCGCCCCTTCGTAGATGCCAAGGTACTCGCCTTCTTCCAGAGTACCACCCTCCATTATGGCGACTTCTACCAAACCCTCACCGGCGAGTGCCGCATGAACGACCAACTCCGCCGCTACATCCTGGCCTCCACCCGCCTGGCTCAACCCGCCATCGACGCCCTCACCTCATGGCTGCTAGAGACGCTGGTCAAAGCCACCACCTATCAAACCCACAACCGACCTACCATCCAATACCACGGCAGTAGCAGCCCGGACCTGCTCAGGGTGCTGAGCCAATCCCAAGATGCTGCACCAGATGTTGACAGATAACTCGCGGTCCATCCCTCACATTACTTTACTCCTAATCCGCTTGCACACTTGGAACACCCGTGCTATGGTTGCGATAAGGGAGTAAAACGTTCTCGGTCGAGTGGTTTTCTCTGCTTGCAAGCTCAGGCATGTAAGCATGAAAGGATATTGGGATGGATACAAAAAATCTTAACCCATTTGAGGCACGAAGGCTTGTACAGTTAATGATGAAGACAGAACTCGGCCAACTTATGGAATTGAAGCTTATACAGATAATTTTGGGTCGTACAGCATGGTCCGTTGACCCTGCCACAACTATACACACAATTGGAATACTCTACCATCTTGTATCACTAGACCGTACATATTCTCTACAAACCAGAGCTTCTGCGGCAGAACTATATCTAGAAACTCAGTATGTGGCCGCCAGAGATAATCCAGACCCTAATTTTTCTGAATGGATGGTCAATAACTACCATAAATTTAGCAAGGAGCTTGATCGAGATGTGCACCATAAGATTTGTAAAAAGTTTGATTGCTGCCATCTACCCGCATAGTTTCTCCTCACCATCCTGGCCGAGCATGATGCCGCTACGCGTGTACTAGACGTGCGTGTACACTTATCCTCTATCCGCAACAAGCCCCGCGCTACACCCAACAAGGAATATCCTCCGCGAGCGAGAGCGAGCGGGCTGCCATGGTGTGGACTGACACCAGGGCGAACCACGCTATGCCATCGAGTTGCTACACTGCACCTTCGGTGCAATACACGAACGAGCCCAACGTTGCGGTTAACACTGCAAATACTCGGCACATTGTGACTACGGATGTTGGGTTGTGGGCTTGCAAGCCGAGACCCGGCACATTGCGACTACGGCCTGAACGTTGTGGAGTTGCGAAGCAACGTCCTCGCACGGCACCGCGTGCGGCGCGGGGGATAACAAGCTTTGGGCTGTTACTCCCGTCCAAATAGGAGCAACAGCCCAAAACGCCAGGTTCTTCCTCCCTGGTCTTCTGCCTCGCTCAAGCAAAAATGCCAAATTCTATCCAGCTCACTGCGGAATGCGGGAATGGTTGGCGAAATTCTGCTGATGGGCAGGTAGACAGGGAGCTTCGAGTCTCTCTCGCATCTGCTCAAATGTCGCCGTGTCAATCTCTCCGCGTGCATAGCGCTGGCTGAGTATCTCGAGCGCTGATGGGCCAGGCGGCGGAGTGCTGGTAGGAGGTGGAGACGGTATCTTCGTTCCCTTGTTGATGCGGAGAATCAGCGCCCAGACGAGCGCCACCAGCAGCGCGACCCAGAGAGCCGTTCCAAATGAAATCAGGAATATACCGCTCCAACTGAAATCATTGCCCCATAACATAAGAGTCTCCTCACTTTCAAGCTATCTAAAGAACAGTCTTATCGGGAAAAATTCTTCGAAGCTCTCACTCGAAGTATCTCTCACTACGTTACGTCTCCATTAAGAGGGTGGTTTGTCTGTTAGGAGCCTCATTGCCCTTGAAAGGACTGGCTGCCCAGCATCCTCCCTGGTGCTAGTATGAGCAGGAAGTGTCATGAAAACGTAATGAGCCTCGTCATAGGAGAAAGCCTGTGCAGGTTAAAGATAAGTTTTGCCGCTTTTTGAGGGTTATGGTCTATTTGGAAGGTCCGAAAACTTGGCGCATGAGACGAGGGCGCCTTGCTTCCAGATTCTCTGGCTCCACGAAAATGGGTCACGATCATTTTCGCTTACGTCGCTGCAAGAAGGTGGCGCATCGCCTGTTCCAACATCGGATAGAGAAATTGATACCCAAGCTCCAGCGCCTTTTTGGGCACGACCTGGCGACCATTCGTCAGCACGTGCGCCACAACTCCAAGCTGGCTGCGTATTCCAGCCTGGGGGATAGGTAACCATGCGCGCTTGCCCACCACCCTACCCAATGTACGCGCAAAATCGCGCGAGCGCAACACCTGGGGCGCAGTCAAATTCAAGCCGCCGCGCACCCGCTCATCTTCCAGCGCTAGCAAGATCAGGTTAGCGGCATCTTCCAGGTGAATCCAGGGCAACCATTGCTTACCTGGCAGTATCCAGCCGCCAAAACCACGTTGGAACTGCTCTGCCTGCCGCCGCAGTCCGCCACCGGGATACGGGTCAAGCACATAGCCGGTTCGCACGCACACTGCTCGGATACCCTTTGCTTCCGCCTGGAGCGTCGCTGCCTCCCAAAGAGCAGTGTTCTGCCCCCAGAAGTCTGTTCCGGGAAGGTGACCTTCGTTCATCTCCTCGTCGGTATACCCCGTGAAGCCATAGTACCCCACAGCAGAGGCGCTCACCAATACGCGAGGTTTATTGGTCGCCTGGCTCATCGCCTGCGCCAGCCCTGTAATTCCTTTCACGCGGCTGGCTGTCACCGCCTGAACACCCGCGTAGATCCAACGCTTGCCAAAGACAAAAAGTGGCTCACCCGCCAGGTTAACCACGCCATAGGCGCCATCGATGGCCTCCGCCCAGGTCCCGGTCTCCTCTGGCTGCCACGCGATGTAGTCAGCTGCTTCAGGAACTTTGGCGCGTGCAGCATCAGGATCGCGTGAGAGGACCGTAATGGCATAGCCTCGCTGGCGCAGTTCGGCGCAGAGAGCCTTGCCAAGCAGACCAGTAGCCCCGGTTACGATAATGCGTTGTACCTCGCCCATCCTGGAATCCTTCCTTCTCTTGCGTTTTGTAATGCATACTACCACACCGGAAGAGGATGCTAGGGTTCCCTACAACCCGCGTGAAGCCTCGTCGATCTGGCGAGATTCTTCTTCGCTGAGACTCCAGCCAATGGCCCCGGCGTTGTCGGTGGCCTGGTGCGAGTTCTTCGCGCCGGGAATGGGGATGATATGCTCGTCCTTCGCCAGCAGCCAGTTCAGGACAACCTGGGCGGTTGTCTTGTTTCTTCCTTGCGCGATGGCCTCCATCGTCTTGATAAGTGGCTCGATCTTGTTCAGAGCAGCTGCGCCATAGGCACGTGACATACGGCGCGCGCTGCTTATGGAGAACGTTTGCCCGGCGCGGTACTTGCCCGTCAGTAAACCCTGTTGTAGCGGACTATAGGCGATGAGCGCCACGTCCAGTTCGCGGCAGGCATCCAGCACGCCGTTGTTTTCGGGATTGCGGTGCAGCAGGCTGTAATGCACCTGGTTCGAGGCAAGAGGAATACCATAGCGCGCCAGCCGCGTGTGCGCCCCTCGCATCTGCTTCACATTATAGTTGCTGACGCCGATAGCGCGAATCTTTCCCGCTTTATAGGCCTTCGCCATCAT
>Ga0187846_10000598_pt1 | contig 20518 bp, 23 predicted proteins | sample TC_taG_FD_161473 | JGI IMG/M metagenome (GOLD analysis project Ga0187846, IMG submission 161473) | Biofilm microbial communities from the roof of an iron ore cave, State of Minas Gerais, Brazil - TC_06 Biofilm (v2) | ecosystem: Environmental > Terrestrial > Deep subsurface > Cave > Wall biofilm...
ACGATCGCCCGAAATTCACGATTGATCATTTTTTGAGGTTGACTGCTACCCCATCTCGCAGGTGCTGTCTCGCAATAACTTCGCAAAGGCTCAGAAGTCATTCAAAGCCCGGCGGCGAAGGACTCGGCGACCAGCCTTTTTGTGGCCGTAATGAAAAGCGGGCTGTGAAGACCTTTTCAAGAGCCTCCCCTAGCGTTGTGAAAGCGCCGCTGCGGTACTAAGGAGCGCCAGGACATTGAGCACCATAACACCGCCATTGAGCGAAACGGACAAACGATGAAGGTGATCAAATTCGGCCTTGCGCGCAGCGTCGGGACTCTGTTCCTCGGCCACAATATGAATCGCATCAATCCGCGGGCGCAACACGGCACCAGCATAAACAGTCAATCCCAGCGCAAGCGTCAACGCTGCCGCGCTGAGTACCCACCACACGCGGCCGCTGCGTATCAGGCAAAAATAAAACGCAAGTACTAAAGCGACTGAGCCGGCAATATACCCCAGTAGATAGTAACGAGGAAAGATTTCGCTCACTACCTTGCCCGCGTCAGCGCGGGTGAGCACGCGAAAGATCACGGGCGCACTGAAAATCGAAAAGAAAATCATTCCCCCCAGCCAACAAGCAAGCGAAAGCAGGTAGATGAATAAGGTGACCGTCATGCCGCTAAGCGGAGGCTTTCTGAAGATAGAGGGCCGCCAAAGAGCGATATCCCATCAGTTAAGGTAATGTTTTGGCGCACCGGAGAGCGGCTGGCGCTGCGCGAAACCGGCGTCGATTGGATGCCAGGCAATCACTGCAGGTTCGCCAAATTGCCAACAAAGAAATACCACCTGGTCCTCTTCCATTTCCCATGGGAAGTCGACCAGGCCTTGGTCGATGTCTTTGAGCAGGCATCCATAAGACTCTATCTTTTCCGCCGCTTCAGCCAGTTGACCCGCTGACTCTCGCAATTGCGGGAAGCGTTCAATTATCTGTGGCAACTGAAGCTGGCGAGCCGCAGGGTCGAGCTTTACCAGTTCGGCGATGCGAATGCGGAGTCCGTGGGCCTTGGCTTGAAGTTCGCGCACGGCCACTTCGAGCCTCGGAATCAGCTCATTCGCCTCGGCTGGCGTGAAAACCTTATCGAATCGATAGCTTGGCAAGCTCTACCGGCCTCCGCGGCAGACCCTGGCGACCTTGAGCATCGTGCTTATGTTTGCGTTAGAGTATTTGAGAGCCTCGGGTCCCATACTACGTTAAACCGCTCGGGCCGGGAAAGTGGCGGCTATCGGTAGGGGTCCGCGGTAGCACCGCCCCGGGAGGGTTCGGTTAAAGCGGGTTCGCACAGGTAAGCTATGGCAGATAAAGGGCAGGGAGAGAAGCACTTCGAAACCGAAGAGGATTTGACGCAGATAGAAATTCCGCCGACGTTGCCGCTGCTGCCGCTACGTGGCATAGTTATTTTTCCCAATCAGACCAACCCTTTTTTGGTATCTCGTCCATCCTCGCTCAAGCTGCTCGAGGACGTGGGCCAGTCTCAACTCATTGCACTGACTGCCCAAAAAAATCCGGAAGAAGAGAGCCCCGCCGCCGAAGGTCTCTATCAGCGCGGCACGGCAGTCCGGATTCTCAAGATGCTCAAGTACCCCGACAAGAGCGTTCGGGTTCTGGTGCAGGGCATCGCACGCATTGAGCTTCAGGACTTCACCCAACGCGAGCCGTATTTCGTCGCACGCGTCAGCCGCGTGACCGAAAAACTCGCGGCCGACCGCGAAGTTGACGCCCTGCAGGCCAACCTGGTCAGCCAGTTTTCGAAATTCGTTTCACTGGTGCCCTATTTGCCTGATGAGCTTCAGGTGATGGCGATGCAGGTGCGGGAGCCTGGCCGGCTGAGCGACTTGGTTGCTTCTTATCTGAAAATCGCCATCGAAGAACTGCAGGATCTGCTGTCCACCTTAGACGTGCGCCAGCGTCTCGAAAAGCTGATTGTCATTCTCAGCCGCGAGATCGAATTGCTCGAGCTGGGACATAAGATCCAATCGCAGGTTCAGACTGAACTTAACAAGAACCAGCGCGAGTATTTCTTGCGCCAGCAGCTCAAAGCGATTCAAAAGGAACTGGGCGAGACTGATGGCCGTTCCGCGGAGATCGACGACCTTGAAAAGAAAATAGAGTCCGCCGACATGCCCGAGGAGGCACGCAAGGCGGCCGACAAGGAGCTGGATCGCCTGCGGATGATTCCGCCCGAGTCGGCCGAACATACCGTCGTGCGCACTTATCTCGATTGGCTGGTCAGCTTACCTTGGCGCATCTCAACCGAAGACAATCTCGACATTGCTCATGCGCGCGAGGTACTCGACGAGGACCATTACGACCTCGAAAAGGTCAAGGAACGGATTCTGGAATTTCTTGCGGTACGCAAGCTGAAACGCGATACGAAGGGCCCGATCTTGTGCTTCGTCGGGCCCCCTGGTACCGGCAAGACCTCGCTTGGGCGTTCGATCGCGCGCGCCCTGGGTCGCAAATTCGTGCGCCTGTCGCTGGGCGGTATCCGCGACGAAGCAGAAATCCGCGGCCATCGCCGCACCTATATCGGCTCGCTGCCCGGCCGTATTATCCAGGGTGTGCGCAACGCCGGTTCAAACAATCCCCTGTTTATCCTTGATGAAGTCGATAAACTAGGCGCCGATTTTCGGGGCGACCCGGCCTCGGCGCTGCTGGAGGTGCTTGATCCCGAGCAGAACAGCACCTTCGTCGACCATTATTTGGACGTAGCCTTTGACCTGTCGCATGTGTTGTTCATCACCACTGCCAACATCCTCGATACAATTCCGCACGCCCTACGGGATCGGATGGAAGTGCTCGAGCTGCCGGGTTACACCGAGGAGGAGAAGCTTCACATCGTGGATCGCCACTTGGTGCCAAAGCAGCTCACCGAAAACGGGCTGAGCGGCAAGCCGATTGAATTTGCCCATGAAGCGGTGGCGGAGATCATCCGCAGTTACGCGCGCGAGGCAGGCGTACGTAATCTTGAACGTGAGATCGCGCGGATTTGCCGCAAGATCGCACGTTCGATTACCGAGGGCGAAGCACCACCGGAACAAATCACGCTTACTCTGCTCCAGCGATATTTGGGTGCGCCCAAGTTTTTCTCCGAAGTGGCGGAGAGAGCGAACGAGCCCGGCGTGGCGACCGGCCTCGCATGGACGCCGAACGGGGGCGATATCATTTTTGTGGAAAGCACCCGCATGAGCGGCCAAAAAGGACTCACCCTTACCGGTTCACTCGGCGACGTGATGAAGGAATCAGCGCAGGCTGCTCTGTCTTATATTCGTACGCGGGCTGAGGGTCTTGGCATCGCGCCAGACTTTTATGACAAATCCGATATCCATGTGCACGTGCCGGCAGGCGCGATTCCCAAAGACGGACCTTCTGCGGGTGTAACCATTGCCGCGTCGCTAGCCTCCCTGATGACAGGCAGGCCGGTCCGCTCCGACGTCGCAATGACTGGCGAGATCACTTTGCGCGGCAAGGTACTGCCGGTGGGAGGAATCAAGGAAAAAGTACTCGCCGCCCGCCGTGCCGGAATTCGTACGGTTGCGCTGCCTCGGCGCAATGAGCACGACCTCGATGACATCCCTGCCGAGCTCCGCAACGAAATGGAGATTATTTTCGTCGACACCGTCGACGATGTGCTCAGGCAGGTACTCCGGCCTGACGGTGTAGGCCGGCGGGTCGAGGTTGACTCTGTGCCGTCGGTGGAAAGCGGCGACCAGCCTCCGGCTGGGGCCGCCCATTAGAGTGTCGCCTGGGAAGCGCGAACAGAGGCGAAATTCTGGCCGCCGGTGGATCGCGCGGCTGCCGTCTCTCTGGACTCCCGGTGATCATTATAAAGCCGGAGAAGTTCACGCCGGGACAGCCATACATCAGCCGGAACCGTGCCGGCCGTGCTGCCATGCTGAATACGCGCTAGTCCTTCTGGGTTATACAGCAACAGCAGCCCCTTGAAGAAAAACTTTTCCAGTCGTAGGCCCATCGTCGGCGGCTTTTGCCGCACCGTGAAACCCAGGCGGTCGGCCGCGCTGCTCAGGATTGTGCATCCATAAAGCGCTTCGATTTGGCTGGCGATTGCGTCTTGCTCAATCCAATTGCTTAGACTTTTCAGATCCTCGCGGCACGCGGCAAAGGGATTACCGCCCACCCTGACGAGTTCCAGTATTGCGCGGTTGTTGCAGTGCAACTCGCCCACTATCGCGCCCCGAGCAACCCTCGTGGCATCTGGCAGAACCACCGTCTCACCGCAATATGGCGTGATTCGGAAGCACAGCAAATTGTAAGGCGCGCCTGGAATCTGGCAAACCGGCCACAGAAGTCTGGCGAGTTGTTCCCAGCCCGGCCAGGCTCTCAGCAGACCACGCGCTTCTCCAGGCCTCGTGCCCCCCGCTATGATTCGCCATCCCAGGCTGGCGTTCTCAGCCTGCGTCAGCGGCCGAGTCATGCCCGGCAACCTGCGAGTCCATCGTGATCGCGGATGACACGCTGCTTTATCTACTGCCACTCTACGTGGAGCTTTTGGTGATGGATGGCCGCGGGATGGTGCTCTCATGATGGGCGCAAAGCATTAGATAGTGCAGTGTCTTAGGGCTGGACATTCGTCCATCGTCCATATAACAACAGTTTCTGTCGGAACGCGCCGCAATGCAAAAGCTGTAGAAAGGTTTTCTTCCTGCGGTGGCAATATTAGCTTTGGAGGGTACGTCTTTCCGCTCATCTGCCGCCCGATGGAGGCCAGCCCGAAAGCCGAAGTCAGCCCTAAGGTCGCTGAAACGCGGTCGCTGCATACGCATGCACGCGAAGAGGCTCGCAAATGGATTATCGCAGCCTCGGTTATCCTCTGCACCATCCTCGAAGTACTCGATGGCTCAATTGTGAATGTCGCGCTGCCTCATATACAGGGCGTTTTTCGGCGACCGTGGACGAGGTCACTTGGGTAGTGACGACCTACTTAGTCGCCGCCGGCATCATGATTTCAACCACTGGGTGGATCGCTGGCCAGTTTGGGCGCAAACGCTATGCAGCCAGCATCTATTCGATGACGCGGAACATTGGCGGTTCGATTGGGACTTCCGTGTTGACCACGATGCTTGTGCGCAAACAACAAATTCAGCAAAGCCATTTGTCCGAGCATGTGACGGTTTTCAGTGCGTGGCAGATGAGCCTCAGCCCCGCTCGGATGCCGGGAGCAACCCCCTTCAAGTACATGACCCAGGTCATTACCGGTCAAAAACAGGGCTTCTTATGCTCTACGGCGCAGTGCAGAACCAGGCAACGATGATCTCACTCAACGCCATTTACCGAATGCTGAGCGGTGTGATGATCGTTGCGCTTCTTCTCACAGTGCTCCTGCCAGGGCCGGTGGGCAAAGCTCCAGCGGGCGCCCATTGAACCCCAGTACCCACCAGCGAATGCTCCGCTCATGAAGACTGATTGCTTACTGCTATGGACCGCGTGGCTACTATTGATCCCTCCGCGGCTTAAACAATGCGGTTTTATAAAACAATCGTTGATTAGAACCATTGTCGACGCCCGGTACTATGTAGGCGTAAATCTACTTAATAAAGTTCCTACGGCGTCGGGCGCCGCGAGCTACTATGGTGCCCTCTCCCTGACAGCGAAAGGGATCAAGAGAAAAGGGCTAGAAAATCGGCAGTCGCCTGCGGGTGAGATGACAGAGAGGGGAAGTAGGCTGCCACCAGGCGGAACGAAGTGGAGCCGGTGAGCCGAAGCCCTGAGTCTCTCCAAGGGAAACGAGTTTGCGAGGTGCACATCTAAAGAAGACTTTTTCAGCAGCCTGCCGCTGAGCGAACAGACAAATCGACAAGGGAAGCTTGTACCTGTCAACTGTAATAAGCTGCGTCGTATCCTGATTTCAGTTATGGTTACGAAGGTCGGCGAGTTGTGGAAGATGCCACCCCTCGCCAAAGTCTATGAAGCTCTTGGCGCGCTCGGCGACGGGCGGGTTCAGCTCGAAGATGAATCGCGTGCCAGCGTGCTCTCCTCGGATCGCAGCAAGACCTACCGGGTTGAGATTTCTGCAGACCACCGCACGATCACCTCCAACGACAATGCTTCATACTGGCAGGGCTATCTCGGCTACCCCGCTATTGCCGTGCTTTTGATGCGAGGCTTTTGCCCAGTACGACCAGAGGCTGTCAAGGCGCTCAGCGGAATTCCCTGGAATGAATTGAACCGGCGCTTCCGCAATGACTACCGCCGCACAATCGAAGAGGTAATGCAGCGAGCGGAACAACGCGGCTTCGATGCCAAAGTTGTAGCGGCTGAGGCCGAAGCAGTATTATCAAAACTGACGGAATTTGCTCCATTACGCGGCGCGAGACGCCGGCCAGCGCGACCCCACCGCTAATATGACCGGCGGGCCAGCCACGAACCCTCCTCGATCATCCCGCCGCCCTGATAGCAGGTGTAGCCGCCATTGATACTTTGGTTCACGTCGAGCCCAGTATATATGCAACTTGTCGCGTCCGGCATGAGCACCCTGATGTTCATGCGTGCACCGATGGTAGTAACGTCGATTACCTTGCCGGTGGTGGTTTCGTGATAACAGTCCATATTGCCGTACGCGCATGTATAGCGGCCTGTGAACTTTCCTTCCGCGCCTTGCAGCAGGGTTATCGTTACCTTCTGTTCTGCATCGCAGCGGCTTGGGAGATGAGCGAACGCAGCACAACTGGCCAAAGTAGTGCCCTCCCATACTCCGGCGAAACCGGATTCGGTCTCGCCGCTCGACGCGGTCTGTGCTGGCGCATTGGCAGCCGGGCTTTCGGTTGGCGCGCTCGGATACGTCGAATAGGTATCTGAACTGCGGTAGGCGCATCCTGGAATCAGCGCTGACAGCATAGCGCACGAAACGAGGGCGGCAATCGGGCGGCATTGTTGGCTGGTTCGCATCAAATCCTCACCGGCTTACGGTTTTCTTGCTCAATGTCTCGTTGAGGGTCCCAAGCGGTGGACATGCGGCGGCAATCGGAAGCTGGAGAATTCAGTAACTGCGCTCGACGCGGAAGCCGCCCTGTTCCATCGGCCCCCCCCAATGACATTGATAGCGGCCTTCGAGGACGCCGTTTTGCGGCATTCCGGTGAACCGACACATCGAGCCGTCTTCAAGCATGACCACAATTCGCAGCAATCTGGCCGTCATTGTGCCGTTGCGGATTACGCCGGTCTCGGCCAAATCCCGGCAATTCTCATTGCCATACGAGCATCGGTACGAACCGCTGATGCGTCCACCGTTTTCGAACATCGTTAATGTGATTAGCTGCATCGCGCCGCAACGTCCTGGATCAGTCGTTGTTACTATCGGACAATCGGCAAAACTCCGGCCTTGCCATACACCGGTGATCTTACTGGCCGACAACTTACTGGCCGACAACGCGGCAGGTGTCGCGGGTGTTGGAGCCGAGCCAGATGTTATGGACGCAGGCGCGCATCCGTAAGCGAGCGAAAGAAAGGCTATGGCAAGTAGCCGTCGCGAGAGGCACGCGTCCATCGCGGTAACCCTCCGATGGGGTTGTGGACCCGATGCAGAAACTAAAAGCATCGAGTTGATTAATCAAGCAAAATCGCCCTGCTTGAACAGATTTGCTCCTGGCGCAACGAAGATGACTTCAATAATCTCCCATAATTCTCAACTGTTGTACGATCGATTCAAGGCAACATAATTTGCCCGCGTTGGTTGGGCCAGTCCTACAATTCGATATCAACGGCCGCGGGCTGTGGGCCACAGTGCAGGAACGCGCGGTGCCATCCCCGGCGCCGTGTATCGTCGCCGCGCGAGAACCACTTCGAGTCACCGCCATTGACCAGCAAGGAAGGTGGCCGCTAGTATGTGCGGGCGGGGTGGAGCAGTCTGGTAGCTCGCCGGGCTCATAACCCGGAGGTCGTAGGTTCAAATCCTTCCCCCGCAATTCCCCAAACCTCAACGCAGAGAAGGACTTCGCGAGTTTTGCTCTCTCCTCGGCGGGAGGCCAAAATGGACGGGGTCCCGGTTGGGGCCCGGTTACTTGACCGTCTCTAAGTTCGTAAGAAGTCATAAGCGCAATAATATGGAAGCTGCTTTCCCGGTTACGGAGCGAGTGTTGTCTCAATTGGACGACTGGTTGAACGAACTAGGTGCCCCGTTACTCCCACTGAAAAAGGTTCCGGCAGGTCCTCCAGGTGGTAATGGCTTCAGGTGGGCATTCCGTAAGGAAACGGAAGGGGCTCTTGTTATCGGTAAATCTGTGCGCATGGTCAGTGCGATAAAGGCTGCGTTTATTCTTGTGGACCTGGGCTATGTGACTGAGTGCGGAACTCTTCTCCGGACCGTATCCGACTTCGTGGGCGAGATAATATCTATAACTGAAGGGGTCAGAAGCGATGCTCTGACGGTTGCACAAAAAAAGTTTATCGAACAATACTTTACGCCGATTCCTGAAGATCCAGATGCGTATGATGCTCTGAAAAGAGAAGAGTTTGTGACACGCGATAAATTGCTGTCCGCTCACTATCGTTTAGCCGAGGAGGTGCAGAGAGCGAAGCTGAAGGACAGCGTGAATGCTGAGCAGGTTCGTAAGGTAATTCGTTATCTCGCGCATATGTACGACAAATATGTGCACGGCGCATATGTCACGGCCATGGAGCTGTATAACGAGAAAACATGGCGGTTTATGGTTTCTGGGATTGAGTCAGTTGAGTATCGGTACGAGTACAAAACGCAGGCTGCCAGCAAGCTGCATGAAGCGTTATGCGCTCTAGCTATGGTCGCCAATGGAATGGGGATGTCCGGGCTGACTGAAAGAATGGATGCGGCTCAGAAGGAGCTTTATCAGTCTGGCGAATTGAGCCCAAGTGAGTGATGTTTGGCATCACTCACCTCGTAATCATCGTAATACCCTTCCGCCAGTTTCTTGAACCGCGTCATAGTGGCTATCCGAAGCTTGCCCTTGAGGCCAAACACCTTGCCTTCCGGGTCACGCCACAGCCGCGTGTAGAATACCCGCGTCGGGAAGCGTCCTGGCTTGTAAACGTCAACCATGTTGAAAATCTGGTGCCCTTCGGCGTCCGCGACAGCTTGCATATAATCAGGATGACGGAACTCGTGGCGCACACCCGGTTTCCAGCTATCGAGCTTCGGGCCATCTGGGTTGTATTTATCAGGCTCGTAGATGTCGCGAACGAATGGATAAATGATCTGGATTACATCTCCGGCCTTGGGAGCGGTTTGTGATAGGTCAGTCATCGCCCCACCTTCAGTTTGAACAGTTCCCAAATAGCCGGATGCATCCGCCGGTCGCCATCTTCCCAATGTTGCCAAGAACGCAGACCGCTATGGACTAACTTTGCGGCGTCGAGTTGCGTCAAACCTGCTGCTCGGCGTGTCCTAGCGATCTTGGAGGGCGGAGGGCTTGATGCCATGATGATTTTGTATGCGCCCGTTGGGCGTATTTGTCACGAGAAATCGGCGCAACTTTATTTCGTTTTTAGGTAGTGTTCTGATTTCCCGCTGAAGTGGCTGGACGGTTTCGGATAGCGGAGCAGCGTAATTCCGACCGATTGCTGGTAGCCTGATTTTCGTGCCATCCTGAGCGGTTAACATGAAAACCCGCGTCAAAATGAAAGTCCGTGTCAAGAAATGGCTGCTTACTTTGGCGATGCTGCCCGCGTTGGCGATGTTCTTGCTGGCGACGAGCGGCCTGAACATTGGCAAGTGGAGCGGACTCAAATTCCGGCAACACCAATACAAACATCTCACCCCGACCGACGAACAAACCGAAGTACTGAAGCAGGAAAAGCATTAGCTCCGCCTTTAGGCCCTGACCGACGGTCAGTCGAGGTCCCGGTAGGGGTCCCGGTTAATAAACGATTTTGAACGTTCTATAGCGAATTCGGACGAGAAAAAACCTAGATAATTGCTGGATTATTCAAGAAATTCAAATGGTGTTTAACGCCCTCATAACCCGGAGGTCGAGGGTTCAAATCCTTCCCCCGCAATCCCATAAACATCAAGGCAGACAGTGACTTCATGAGTGTTGTCGATCTCGGCGAGGCAACGCTGATTCGCGGAGTCCGGGTTCCAGCTTGAAACAATGGCGGTTGTCGCGCACGACTTCGGCGACTGCGCGTCGGCTTCATGACCCACCCACAGGGGCTCCGGGTGTGCTTAAGTATAAGGTTTCCGCCAGACTAACGTGTCGCTGGTATATCTGCGGGGGGTTCGGGGCAGTCCAGAGCGTAACCGGGTCGAGTTTCGCACCAAAATAGTAGAGATAATAAATTGCAGAAGACCCCGGCCATCGACTCCGATATCGGGGCTCCGGCTAACCGGTGCGGCTTAAGCGCGGCGGTGTTCGTTATTGCGGCGCATGCGGGAGACGTAGGAGCGCAGCACGGCATTGATACGGGTCTGATAGCCTTTGCCGGTTCGGCGGAAGAAATCAAGCACGTCCCGGTCAACGCGCATGTGTAAATCAGCCTTGGGTTTAGGTAGCTCGACGGTCACGCTATCCCAGTCCATCACCATGCCAGCCTCGTCACGGTCGGCGGCAATGCTTGCCTCAAGCTCTTCGTTCGAGACTGCCGACGCCTTGGCCCAATCGGAACGGCTCCCGCGTCGCCGATTACTCAGTTTCCAGGGGTAGTGAGACATCGGTGCCAGCGAGAGCCACACTTAGCGGCTCTGCGTGCCTCTTTTTTCTTCTTCCGCTGGCAAATGCGGTCATTTCGCCAAACAGCGGCCTGGCAGTAGATGTACGTAGTAGAGCCGGCCGCCGGTATAAGCGGCGAGCCGGGCGGCTAAACCTCGCCGAGCGGTACGCCGTCCCTAGGAATGGCTGATGTTGCGAGAAAAATACATTCGACAAAATGTACTATTTTGTCGACCGTTAAACGCAGAAGGCAGTTTCTCACGCAAGCGGGCCGACAGCAGAGCGATCGGCGTCGTGGTCCTTATGGTTGCGAATCCGCTGAGTAAATTCATGACAAGCACAAACTCCGCGCCCATCGACTGCTTGGCGTTGGAGCTCGAAATCTCGAAGCGGGTCTGCGATCAGAGTAAGTAGCGAATATTGGTAGCGCTCGTCGAGTCCGACCGATTCATAGAAAGCCCAGACCATGGAAACGTTTACGATATCAAATGAGAGCACCAGCTGGGATCACGCGCGGGACTTCAACCCGATCTATCACGAGAGGCGCGGAAGATTAAATACATCGCTTCGCTCAGGGTCGCCCACAGGATTACAGAGGCAATACAGTAAATCCATGCCGGCGCCTCCCCCAGCCAATCAAGCCAACCGTCGGGCATAAAGGACAAAGCCGCGACCCACGCACTGATAGTTAGCGCAAAACCAGCGGTGACCGCACCCAAGCGATTTTTTTCCTCCTGGTTCGCGCAGACCGAACACCCAGCCGGTTTCGCCGCCATCGCGAACTCGCGGCAGCGATAGCCTTCACGTGAGTTCAGAGGTGCCCCTCCCCGGCGATCACGCGAGATCACCAGGTAGGCAATCGCGCTGAACAGCGCCCATACAGTGGTCGCTGCCGGGCCGTAAAGCCATGGTGAAAAGCGGGCGAGCGACTGCAGCTTCTCGGGCGCAAAAGCAGCCGCAAATGTCCAACTGGCTATGGTCGTGGCCAGTCCGATGGTCAACGCCGAGATGCGGTCTCTGTCACGAACCGCAGTCGCCTGACTTGCTGCCATAAACTCTGCTTAGCACCAAAATCGCATCCGTGGAAACATTCGGTGCGACTCAATCCCTCCTGAAGCTGATCGGCTGGACCAATTCTCCCTCTCGTGCAGTTTGCCCCATTCCGAGCGCGACGATCTCGTCGCCGCTTAGACCACGGGTGATCTCGCAGTTGGTGCCATCGTCGACTCCCAATCTGACTTTGACCAAATGAATGCGATTGTCACGAACGACTGGTACGAAAGTGTCTTGGTTGTTGAAGATCAAGGCTTGGTCAGGAACTTTGGGCGATTGTTTGCCCCCCTGCACCGTGACCTCAACGTTCGCATACATACCTGGATAAAGTGCGAGATCTTCGTTCGGCAGATCCACTTCTATCTGCATCGTGCGGGTACTCTGATCGAGTGCGGCTGGATGACGCGTCACGGTGCCGGCGAAATCGCGGTCAGGATACTCGCTGACCGTAACCACAGCACGATCACCGTCGCGCACCAATGGCGAGAGTGGCTGCGGCAGGTACAGGTAAACCCGCAACGGCTTCAGCGTAGCCATTTGGTAGATGGCTGGAGTTGACGTGCCGGCCGCTGCCGCGCTGCCGACGAGCGCGCCCGGATGAAGATTGCGTACTGTAATCATCCCATCATATGGCGCGAGCACGCGTTCGTACCGCTGGGTCGCCACGTATGATCGCCAGGTCGCGTAAGTCTCCAACATCTGCGCGTGGCTCTCGTCGGCGGTCTGCTGAGGCACGACCTGTTGCTTTACCAGCTGCTGGTAACGGCGGTCGGTAATGGCGGCAATCTCATAAGTCGCTTTTGCGTTACGCGTTTGTTGGTCCGTTTCAGGAGATTCTATGGTCGCAACCAGCTCTCCTGCGCGGACACGCGAACCCTTGTCCACCAACATTGTCTTCACGTAGCCGGCGATCTTTGCGTAGATCGGAGTCTCGTAATAGCCATAGATTTCGCCCGGGAGCACAATCTCCCTGGTCTCGGGAGCGCGGATGAGCTGCGTTACCAGCACGGGCAGTCCACGACTCGCTTGTCGTACGAGATCCTCGCGCTGGCTGCGAATCGCCTCGCCTCTTACTATCACGACCCCAAAAGCGGCAATGAGCGCGATTGCCGCGAGCCCGACCCACAAAGCGTGAAACGTCCACCTGGCCGGAAGCGGCTGAGATGTTTCGCTCATCGAATCACCGGACGGTTAAATTTCGATACAACATTATAGCTGTGCTTCTTTGGTTGCTTCGGTTTGCTCCAGCACCCGCCGAATCTGCGCATCGCGCTGAAGCTTGCTTACCCGCGTTCCACCGAACAGAGAGTAGACAATTGGAATAACTATCAACGTCATGAAGGTGGCTGCTATCAGTCCGCCGATCACCGCACGCCCCAGAGGAGCATTCTGGGAACCGCCAGCACCCAGGGCGAGCGACATCGGCAACATCCCCAGGATCATCGCAAGCGCAGTCATCAACACCGGGCGCAGCCGTGCAGCGCCGGCTTCGATCGCGGCGACGATCGGAGTCGATCCCTCCCGCTCCATGTGTTCATTGGCGAAGGTGATCAGCAAATTGCCGTTGGTCGTGGCGACCCCGACCGCCATGATCGCGCCCATCAGGGATTCGACATTGAGCGTGGTGTGAGTGATCACCAGCATCCAGAGCACTCCGGCGAATGCACCCGGCAAAGCCATCATGATCAGCAGCGGGTCGAGCCACGACTGGTAATTGGTTGCCATTAGCAGGTAGACCAGCACGATCGCGAGGATGAGACCCTTGCCCATATCGCCGAAGGCCTCCCGCATCGCCTGACTTTGACCTCGAACCTTGATTATGGTCCCGGGCGGAATGTTCTTGATGCGTGATATGTAGTTCTGGACGTCCGCGGTGACTCCGCCCAGATCCCGCCCTTCGACCCCGCAGTTCACATCGATCGCCCGCAGAACGTTATAATGCGTAACTCCGATGGGTGTTGCTATATGTTTGACGCTGGCCAAGTTCCCGATGAACTGGACGTCGCCGTTGGCGGCTATATCCGGAGTTACAGGGGTCTTCAGCAATTCCGTGATGGAAGAAACCACGTGTTGGGGCGTTTGCACCGCCACGTTATATTGAACCCCATTCGTCCAGTCGAGCCAGTTATTGGGCGAGACCACGGCGCTGGATGCGAGAGAATCCAGCAGGCTGTGAGCCGCACCTGATTCGCTCAGCCCAAGCTGCATCGCTTTGCTGCGATCGACATTAACCATCAATGTTGGGTAGTCAAACTCCTGAGGAATCCGCACATCGACCGCACCAGGAATCGTCCTCATTTGCGCCGCTAGCGGTTGCGCGATGCGGTAGGACGCGCCTGCATCCTTGCCCTGGATCTGGACATCGACAGACGCAGAGAGGCCAAAATTAAGTACCTGGCTGGTGATATCCGCGGCTTGAGCATAGATCACGACGCCCGGCATTCGTTGCGAAACTGCTCTGCGTATCTCATCAATGTAGCGAAGGCTCGGATGGTGCCGCGGCTTGAGCTGTATTTGAAGGTCAGCGTCCTGCGGTCCGATGGTGTCGGTTTGATAGAAGAGCAAAGCCCAATAAATGGGCAAGCCGATGTGATCGGTCATTACATCCAATTCGTTCGCCGGAATGATCCGCCGGATGATGCCTTCCACCTGATCCAGCAAGCGCTCCGTTTCTTCCAGCCGCATGCCGGGCGGCACGCGCACGTGCAGCCGAATCTGACCGGCATCGACATATGGAAAAAAGTCCTCGCCAACTCCGCGCATCAGCAATAGCGACGAACCGATCATCACCGCAATGCAGCTCAGCACGAGCGCGCGATGATGCAGCGCTGCTGTTAAGCCACGCTGGTATTTCTCCCTGAAGCGATCGAACCCTCGCTCGAACTTCGCCAACCAAGCACCCGCGGACCCGGCGGTTCCATGTTCCTCGGGATCCTCTGGAAGGAGGTTAATTGCCATCGTCGCGACTAGAGTCCGCGATAGCAAGTAAGACGTGAGCATCGCAAAAACAACCGCTAATGCCAGCGGAGTGAAGAGGAATTTGGAGACTCCCTTCAGCATCAGCACCGGCGAAAACACTATACAGATAGACAATGTACCAACCAGCGCGGGCATCGCGATCTGATGAGCACCGTCGAGAATAGCTACTCCCAGCGGTTTCCCCATCGAATGATTACGATGAATGTTCTCGACTTCGACCGTGGCGTCGTCAACCAGCATACCGACCGACAACGCTAATCCGCCGAGCGTCATTATATTGATGGTATTATGGGTCAAATAGAGGCCCGCGACCGATGTCATGATCGCCAGGGGAATTGAGGTAATTACGATCAAGGTGCTACGCCACGACCCAAGAAAAATGATCGTCATCAGGCCGACGAGTGCCGAGGCGACAAATATCTCCTGAAAAACATCGACCAATGATTCTTTGACGAATTCTGACTGATCGAAGGCCAGGTAAATATTAGTCCCCTTTGGGGCTAAAGCCTGGATTCGCGGTATGACATTCTTGACCCCGTTGATCACGGTTAAGGTCGAAGCGGACGCGTGCTTTAGAATGAATCTGAACGATCCACGTCTGCCGTTGACCCGTGCGATGTCGGTCTGCACGGCATGACTGTCGCTTGCCTTGGCGACGTCGCTCATGAATACCCAGGCGCCGTTCTGATATTTGATCGGCATCCGATTGAACTCATCGGACTTGACAGGGCTGCCGTTCACCATCACAGCGTATTCGTAATTCCCGAGCTTTACCGTGCCGCCGGGAAGGATCACATTGGATGATTGCAAGGTGTTGAGTACGTCTTGCGGCGACAGCCCCCTCGCGTAAAGGCGATCGGGCACAAGGTTAAGCATAATCTGGCGAGTTGCACCGCCGAACGGAGCAGGGCTTTGCAATCCCGGCTGCGTAAACAGGAACAAGCCGACAAAGTTGAACATGTAATCGTACAACTGGGTCTCTGATAGCGACTGGCTAGTCGCAACCAAATCAGCGATTGGCACGTTGGTGGCGTTAAAATCCAGAACGGTGGGAGGCGCGATCCCTTGCGGAAGGATATTGCGAATCGCGGAGGTCACTGAGTCGAGCTGTGCGATGCCCAGCGCCGTGCTCGAACCCTCCTGCATGTATATCTTGATTACCGCAATACCATTGAACGAGGTCGATTCTATATGGTCGATTCCGTTGACGGTTTGTGATGCAGCCCGTTCAGTAATGTTGACGATCCGCTGCTCCATCTCCGGCGCGGACATTCCGGGGTAGTACCAAACCAGATTAATCTCTGGAATGTTCACTGCCGGGAAGATATCCTTCGGCATCGCGAAAAACGCAACCAGCCCCAGCAGCATCATCAGGGCTGCCATCGCGACGATAGTGATGGGACGCCTTAGGGCAAGCGCGACAATCCACACGGTAGACTAATCAGCCGCGATTTGCGGCTTCCTCCAGAGGCTGTTGCAGTTCTCCCTCGCGCCGCTCAGGCACCATTGCGCACCGACGCGTCGCGATGAGATTCGATAGCGGAACTGGCAGGTTGCCAAAAAAGCCGTTGTGCAGCCTGCTAGGGCGCTGTTCGCTCGTGAGATTGCAAAAAATGGTAGCAAGGCCAACCGAACAAATCCAAATCCGCAAAATCAGGTCGCTAAGGGGAGCAATCAGTGGGCCGGCCACAACCCCTTGAGCGACGCGCCTCAACGAGAACTGCTGAGGCTGAACTTTCGGCAGATGCCGAATTATCGGCAACAAGCAATCCATCCACGTCGCACTGGCAAGCTCCGAGAGTTCATGGCAGATAGCAATCGCGTTGGATTCTCGTATTTTGCGAAGAAGTCACTGATTCTATCCGCATATTGCGACTTATTCGCAGAACGACAAACGTATTACATGTCGCAATGGCCTGAAGTCTGATTTTGCGAGGATATGGTATCGAGATTGCTGCTGAGTCAATTGGAGGCAAGAAACATGGATGCATCGCAGCTTTCTACCGCGCAGATGTCGCTGTGCCGCGGCTCATTGCCCGACCTTGAGATACCGATGATCAGCACGATGGTGGAATGTCTAGGCAGTGAACACAGGAAAATGGACGAACGCGTCTTGCAGTTGGCCCTGGTTGCTACCAGACTCGACTCGCACCTTGGTGACGTTACCGCGCTCGCAAGGGCTGTCGAGGCGTGGGGGGAGATACGGCGCGAACTACGGTCGCATCTGCAAATCGAAGATGAATTGGTGTTCTCGTGGGGCGACAAGCATCAGGCGATTTCGCCGACGTTGCTCGATACTCTGAAAATCGAACGTCAAGAGATGCGCAGGCTGATGGCGGCTCTCCCTGAACTACCGCCGGGTGAAGGTCGCGGGACCGAATCAGCCACAGAGCGCGCAACCTTCGCTCGAACATTGTTGGCTGTTGCCCGGAACCTCGACTCGCACATCGAGCGGTATGACGCTGAAGTTCTGCCATCAATCCTTCGTGCAATTTTCCGCGATTAGGGGAACCCTCTGGCGCGGCCGCGTCATCCTGACCTCATCGATCATGAGCACAAGTTCATCCCTGCATGAGTTCAGCTCTGCCGTGACAATTTAGATCGTTCCATCTCGACAAGGCTCCTTGCATTCATAGGTTTTGACCAGTCCAGGGCTGCCGCCATTTCTGCCGATGGCCATCTTCTAGGTTTCCCACCCAGGACTGTTGCAATAACCGCTTTGGTGGTGAATTTCCTGGCAAAGCTCGAAGATGGAAACATCTCAGCCAGAAAGCGTCTTCGTTTGCCGGCCAGGGTGTCCTGTCATCGCGTGTCGGCAGGAGTGGGCCGCGGGCTGGCAGCGACCGCGGCCAAGTCGCTATCTGAACAGGTCTTTGCCGAATCGATCTCAGCAATCAAAGTGGCGAGGTGCGTTTTCTGCTGCTGGCCGGTGGGGCAAAGGGCATATCCACCCAGGGCATCACTCGGTTTCGTGAAGCTCTGCCCGAGCTCCTCAGTGCATTCTGCGTTGCCGTTGTGAATGTACTCCTCCAGATACGGTTTAAGTGCCTTGCCCTTTCGTAATGATAGGCAATCGTAGAGTTCTTCACCACGAGCGCCGAGGTAATAACCGCTCAGACCTGCGAACGCCTCAAGTGCGGCTGGCGAACCTAGCGGATCAAAAAGAGACAGTTGACGAACCAAGTATTCTGAGTGGCCGGCAGATGCTTTCCCGCCGGCCGTCTGCTCCTCGATCAAATGAGCAAGATCAGAAACAATTGCTCGCTTGAGTCGTCGCGCCGTCGACGATTGCTCCGCCGGCGGAAGTATGGTTTGCGGGATGCTGGCCTCGGTCGCGCTGACAGCAGGCGACGGGCTCGGGGCTATCGGTTTATAATGATATGACCATGCCCGCGCGAACGCCTGGGAAACATCAATCGCAGCGAACAAGAATACCACTGCTAAAGGCCAGGTGGTGTGCGCGATAACTTCAGCGGCTTGGTTACGAAATGTCCCTCGTTTCTTCACGACCGATTCGCCTGCTCGACCGGCGCCTAACGTCCGGCGGACTCCCCAGCAAACGGTTGAAATAGTCTTCACAGCTGGGGTGTTGAAGCTGGTATCGGTGCAACAGTCATCAATAGCCTCAACGCTTTGCTAGATCCAATTTTTGCGAATCAACCACACCTTTACGCCTTGCGTTAGCCCGACATACGAGACCAGCGTCAGAAGCAAGAGAGGCCAATACTGAATTGGCAGCGGAACCAGACCCAGCCACTGTCCGATTGGCGAAGATGGCAGCCACATGCCAACCAGCATGATCGCGCCGGTGGTAATGATGAGCTGCCAGCTGGCGCGGCTCTGAATGAACGGGAGTTTGTTGGTGCGTATTACATGAATGATCAAGGTTTGGGTGAGTAGTGACTCGACAAACCATCCGGTCTGAAACAACGCTGCCGCGTAAGTGTAATCCGGACCAGCAGCCCCGCCATGAATGAATCGGGCGGCGACCTCCGGAGGCGGCACCAAACCAAGATTCCAGCATCCAAATAAAAACCACATCATCAGATAGGTCGTATAGTCGAAAACTGAACTGCATGGGCCGATAAAAAGAATGAAGCGCGCGATCTCGCTCATCGACCAGGGCCGGGGCCTGGCCACCTGTTCAGGGTCCACTTCGTCGCTCGGGATTGGCACCTGCGAGAAATCGTACAACAAGTTGTTGGTTAGAATCTTAATTGGGGCCATCGGCAGGTACGGGAGCCAAAGGCTCGCGCCCAGCACGCTGAACATGTTCCCAAAATTCGAACTCGCCCCCATCCGGATGTACTTGACAATGTTCGCGAACACCGCGCGTCCTTCGACCACACCTTGCTCGAGCACCATCAGGCTCTTTTCCAGCAAGATCGCGTCGGCGGCTTCTTTGGCGATGTCCACGGCGGTATCGACCGAGATGCCCACATCGGCGGCACGCAGCGCGGGCGCATCGTTGATCCCATCTCCCATGAAACCCACCACGTGGCGCTTGTTCCGGAGCGCCATGATGATGCGCTGTTTGTGAGCCGGGGAGAGCCGGACAAACAAAGTTGTCTCTTCCGCGGCGTCGGCAAGCTGCATGTCGTCCATCGATTCGATCTTTGCGCCGGTGAGCGCTTTTTCGGAGGGCAGACCCACTTCTGAACAGATCTTCTTTGACACCAGCTCATTGTCACCGGTCAAAACCTTTACCGCGACGCCATGTCCCTGAAGAGCTGTGATCGCCGGCGCCGCCGACTCTTTGGGCGGATCGAGAAATGCGACGTAGCCCTTCAATATCAGGTTCTGTTCGTCATCCTTGTTGTATGCGGGTTTCGGCTCGAACTCGCGATACGCAATTGCCAGAACCCGGAAGCCGTCCGCGGATAGCCGGTCATACTCCTCCTTGAGATCCTCGAGCAACAGAGGATCCATCGGGTAGATTTCATCATCCAGCTCAAACCGCGAGCAGCGTTCGAACACCGCTTCCGGCGCGCCTTTACAGATAAGGCGATGCATTTTTTCGGGGGTCTCTACAATGACCGACATCATCTTGCGCGCGAAGTCAAACGGAATCTCATCCGCCTTCGAAAACTCGCCAATGGAAAGCTCCTGGTGCAGCTCCTTGTGTTGGAGGATAGCCCGGTCAAGGACATTCCGCAGCCCGGTCTGAAAATGACTATTGAGAAATGCCAATTCGAGAACTCCCTCATCAGGCTTCAGCGCAACATCATAGTGGTGCTCCAGGATCACACGGTCCATCGTGAGCGTGCCCGTTTTATCGGTGCACAGCACATCCATCGCGCCGAGGTTCTGAATCGAATTGAGCCGCTTAACGATTACCTTTTTGCGCGACATCAAGAGCGCGCCCTTCGACAAACAGACGCTGACAATCATCGGCAGCATTTCGGGAGTGAGACCGACCGCTACCGCCAATGCAAAGAGGAACGCTTCGCCCCAATTATGTTTGGTGAACCCGTTGATCAAGAAGACCACAGGCACCATTACTGCCATGAACTCCAGCATCAGCCAGGTGAACCCGGAAACCCCTCGGTCGAACGCGGTGGGAGGCGGTCGATCTGTGATCGAGGTTGCCATTCTACCTAAGTAGGTGCTCAGCCCGGTCTCCACCACAGCTGCGACAGCCGAGCCGCTTTCTACGCTGGTGCCGAGAAAACAGATGCATTTCAGCTCCAGAGGCTGCTTTCCATCGAGTTCTTCGGCAACTTCAAACTTCTCGACCGGGAAGGACTCCCCGGTCAGGCTAGCCTGGGTCAGGAATAAGTCCTTGCATGACAGAATGCGGACATCA
>Ga0187846_10000599_pt1 | contig 20495 bp, 15 predicted proteins | sample TC_taG_FD_161473 | JGI IMG/M metagenome (GOLD analysis project Ga0187846, IMG submission 161473) | Biofilm microbial communities from the roof of an iron ore cave, State of Minas Gerais, Brazil - TC_06 Biofilm (v2) | ecosystem: Environmental > Terrestrial > Deep subsurface > Cave > Wall biofilm...
AAAATGCTACGACGCGCACCGGCTCGTCGAGGAAGATCGCATCGAATGCGGTCGACTGCTCGGGCGCCAGAGCGTGGCGCGGCAGCGGAAGATCCGAGTGGCCGGCCAGCACGACCCCGGCAGAGGTCGCGACGCTGTAGTAGACAAGATCGCGCGCGTCGGTGCGCAGCAGTTCGAGCGCCGCCGGCGGAATATCGGGGGAGGTCTGTCCCTCCTGCTCGGACAGGCTCTCCGCGATCACCCGGGCGGAGCCGAGCAGCAGGCGGTCCTGCTCGGCGGTGGCGACCGCGCTGGCGCTGAAGTACGCCACCCCGGTGTCGACGGCGGCGACCACCAGCAGCGGCACCAGCACCCAGCGCAACAATTGCGCGCGCAGGCTTCTATCCGTCATCGCGCCGCTTCAGCAGGTAGCCGAGTCCGCGCAGGTTGATGATCGAGGCGTCGCTCGGCTCGAGCTTCTTGCGCAGCCGGTGGACGTAGACCTCGATCGCCTGCGGGGCGATATCGTTGTCGATCGTGCTGAGGCTGTCGGCCAGCGCCTGCTTGCCGACCGTCTTTCCGCAGCGGGTCATCAGCACCTCGAGTACGGCGTGCTCGCGCGGCGTCAGCGGCAGCGGCCAGCCCCGCACCGCGAATGCGCGCGAATTGCTGTCGTAGCTCAGATCGCCGCAGTGCTGGAGAGGATCCTTCTGCTGGCTGACCCGGCGCAGCATCGCGCGCAGGCGCGCCTCCAGCTCGTCGATCTCGAACGGTTTGATCAGGTAGTCGTCGGCGCCCGAGTTCAGCGTGCCGACCCGGCTCTCCAGGGTCGCCGTTGCGGTCAGGATCAACACCGGTACGGCGCTGCGGCGTTCCCGCAGGTGGCGCAGCACGTCGCGTCCACACATTCGTGGCAGCGACAGATCGAGTATCACCGCGTCGTACGGCTGCGTGCGCAGCACGTTGTCGGCGCTGTCGCCGTCGTGCACGCAGTCGACCGTGTAGCGGCGCTGGCGCAGCGCGCGCCCGAGCCACTCGGCCAGTTGCAGGTTGTCTTCGACCAGCAAAATGCGCATTGCAACCCCATGGCCCGCGTTGGCGCCATGCCAGGGAGCCGGCCGCTCCTTCGGGTGCCTTTGCCGGATGCTACCGCGCGGGGTACCCCGGCGCACGCGGCGGCGGTGCGGGCCTGCGCCCGCACCGCCATCCGCCCGGCATCAGAACTTGAACCGCGCTCCGACCGCCAGTTCCAGCTCGTCGTTGTGCGGCTGACCCACACCGATCAGCGTGCCGTTGCCCATCGCGTCGCCGACGATCCAGGTGCCGTTGACGTTCATCCGGTCTGCGGCGACGTACAGATCGAGCGCCTTGTCCGGCTGGTACATCACCGCACCGTATACCGTCGTCTTCGAGCCGCTCGCCGACGTCACGGTCGCAGCGGCGACGTTGCCGAACATCGGATTGAGCGTCGAACCGCATGTGGTAAACACACCGACAGCCGGGTTGCAGGTGGCGCTGAGGCTGCCGCTGTAGGCGGCGTTTTCACCTCCCATCCGCTGGTAGCCGAGTGAGAACACAGTCTTGCCGCTGCGCGCGCTGCCCGAAATTGTCCAGGAGCGGTCGGTGCGAGAGCCGAGGCTGTCTCCCGGGCCTTGCTCGGCCGTGTAGTGGATCCAGCCCGCATTGATGCGATAGGGTCCCATCACGTAGTTGCCGCCGAACAGCTCCGCGCGGTGCTTCAGGTCGGGCCCGGTGGGCGGGCCGTTCGTGTCCTGGTCGTAGTTGGCGTTCAGGTTGAATTTGCCCGGGCCGACTTGCAGGTCGTTGTACGCGACCGAGACGGCCTGGTTCGTTCCCTGGCGGAAGTTGCCCGGCAGCGAGCCGCCTGCCGCGGGGTCGGCGCTGCCGCCATTGCCCTGTGAGCCGAACGCCCAGCCCAGGCCGGTGAGCCAATGCTTGCCCCATTTCTTCTTCCACTCGATGCCGCTGTTCACGCGGGTGCCGGTGGCGGAGGCCGAATAGAAGATCAGCTGCTTGAAATTGTTGACGTTGCTGTAGCCGCCCTCGCGCAGCGTAACGTCCGGTGTGCCGTACGGATCGCCCCAGTTCTGCGTGAAATCGCGAGTCAGCGTGTTCTGGCGGCCGAGCGTCAGCTTGCCCAGATCCGGGCTCCAGAAGCCGAGCCAGGCATCGCGATTGAAGAAGTGGCCGTTGGTGTCCATTCCGCCGGTGGGAAGCTCGACTTCGCTTTCCAGCTTGGTCATCACCTTCAACCCCGGCAAGCCGATGTCGTTGCCGAGCGAGTCCAGCGCGTGGTCGGCGTCGAAACCGAGGCGGTTTCCGCTGAACCAGGCGACCTGGAATCCGGTCGTGGTGGTGGTCCCGCCGCCCGTGGCGTTGGTCTGGTTGTTGACGTGACTGAGGGTCGCTTCGACGATGCCGTACAGGGTCATCCTCGTCTTGTCGTCGCTGTAGAGCTGGATCGGGTTCCTCAAGGCCCCGATGTAGTTTCCGTTCTGGTCGTACAGCAGCGGGTCTCCCGCGGCTGCCGCGGTGGGGACAGCAGGCGCCGGCGGCGGCGGCGTCATCTGCGCCAATAGCGTCGAGGTCGGGTTTGTGGATGTTGCAGGCGCCTGCATTGCGGGCGCCGGCTTCGCGGGCGCGGCGATCGGCGGCGTGCTCGGCGACTGCTCCTGTGCTTTTTCCAGCCGCTGCAGCCGCTCGGTCAGCGCCTTGAGCTGCTCCTTCAGGTCGGAATTTTCATCGGCCCGTGCAGCCAGCGGCAGCAGCGGGATCGCTGCGGCGAGAAGCATCAGCGTTCGCTGGCGCGCTCCCTTCCGTGGCATGGACCATTCCGGTTCGATGCGCTTCACAGTCTTCCTCCTCCATGACTTCGATGGGTGAGCCGAGCCGGGAACCGGATGCCGGTGTCGGAGGCTCGGCCAGAACAGCGCGGCGGGGCGGCAATGCGGGACAGATCCGCACCGATCGCTGGCGGCGCACTGTATGCAGCGCAGTCTTACGATTCGCTTTCAGGCTTCCGATGGTGTCGCGAAAAAGCCGCTGTCCCTTGAAAGCGATCGGAAAGCTGCGCTACGCCAGAATCTCGATTCACAAAGAAGGGAAGAGGCTCTGCCGGGCGACCGGCGGCAGGTCCACCAAGGGGAGACACAAACATGGCAGCGGTGCAGATCGGCATCGAACACCCCGGAGCTCCGACGAGGCGATCCAGGCTCGCGACCGTGCTGCGTGTGACGAGCGGCAATTTCCTGGAGATGTTCGACTTCTTCCTGTACGGCTTCTATGCGACGTACATCGCGAAGGCCTTCTTTCCGACCGGCAACGACTACGCCTCGCTGATGCTGACGTTCGTCACTTTCGGTGCCGGATTCCTGATGCGTCCGCTCGGCGCGATCGTGCTCGGCTCGTACATCGACCGCATCGGCCGGCGCAAAGGGTTGATCGTGACGCTGGCCATCATGGCGTGCGGCACCTTGATGATCGCTTTCGTCCCGACGTACGCCACGATCGGGATCGCTGCGCCGCTGCTGGTGCTGGTCGGGCGCCTGCTGCAGGGTTTTTCCGCGGGCGTCGAGCTCGGCGGGGTGTCGGTCTATCTGTCCGAGATGGCCACGCCGGGCCGCAAGGGGTTCTACGTCAGCTGGCAGTCGGCCAGCCAGCAGGTCGCGATCGTCGTGGCCGCGGCCATCGGCTATGTGTTGAACGTCAGCCTGCTGCCGGCCGAGGTGTCGGAGTGGGGGTGGCGCGTTCCGTTCCTGATCGGCAGCCTGATCGTGCCGTTCATCTTCCTGCTCCGCCGCTCGCTGCAGGAAACCGAGGAATTCCTCGCTCGCACCCATCATCCGAGCGTGAGCGAGGTCTACCGCTCGATGATTCTCAACTCCGGCGTGGTGCTGGCCGGCATGATGCTGGTGGTCATGACGACCGTCTCGTTCTACCTGATCACCATCTATACCCCCACCTTCGGCAAGAGCGTGCTGAAGCTGTCGACGGTGGACAGCCTGGTCGTGACCTTTTGCGTCGGTGTGTCGAACTTTTTCTGGCTGCCGGTGATGGGCTCGCTGTCCGATCGCGTCGGGCGCCGCCCGATCCTGATCGGCTTCACGCTGTTGACGATCCTGACCGCGTACCCGGTTCTGGCCTGGCTGGTCGTCGAGCCGACGTTTGCCAAGATGCTCGCCGCCGAACTGTGGCTGTCGTTCCTGTATGGCAGCTACAACGGCGCGATGGTGGTTGCGCTGACCGAGGTGATGCCAGTCAGTGTGCGCACCGCCGGCTTCTCGCTCGCCTACAGCCTGGCGACGGCGATCTTCGGCGGCTTCACGCCGGCAGTGTCGACCTGGCTGATCCAGGTGACCGGCGACAAAGCGGCACCGGGCTACTGGATGTCGGCGGCGGCGGCCTGCGGCCTGGCTGCGACCTTGATGTTCTACAAGGGGTGGGTGCGCGCCCAGGATTGAGAATCAGGAGCTTTCGGCCCGGTACACCGGGGAATTCGCACACGCAGGGGGAGATTTCCGATGCAGGTTACCGGCATGCTGTACGGCTCGCAGATGCTGCGCTTTGTCGGCTTTCCGACGACCGAGGTACTTGGCCCGGGCGCGAGCGAGGAGGAGATCAGCGACTTGATCGCGCGCAGCGGCAGCGTGTTCATCAAGCCCGTCTTCAAGGGTGGTGTCGGCAAGAAGGGCAAGGCCGGTCTGATTGGCCGCGCGGCGGATCTTCAAACCGCTTTGCGCGAAAAGGAGCGCCTGTACTTCGTCGAGCACCGCGTCGGCAATACGGTCGCGAAGGCCAACGGAGTGACGTTCGAGGCCGCCGTACCGGCTGAACACGAGGTGTACTTCTCGATCACCGATTCGACCCATTTCCGTGCTCCGACGATGATGCTGACCCACCATGGCGGGGTCGACATCGAGGAGCTCGAAAAGGGCATGGTCGCCAGCGTCCCGTTCGATCCGCTCACCGGAATGAAGGCGTTTGTCGTGGCCAACGCCCTGTCGGCGCTGGACGCACCGACGCCGATCATCTCGCCTCTGGTGCAGCACCTGCCCAAGCTGTGGGAGCTGTACCACGACTTCGGCATGACCACGCTGGAGCTCAACCCGATTCGGTTGCGCGAGGAGGACGGGGGGCGGCTGGTGCCGGTCGCGTGCGATTTCAAGTGCGGATTCGACCGCGATGATCCGCGCTGGCAGCGTCTGAAACTGCCGGTGCACCTGTTCGCGCAGGACTATTCCGACTTCGAGCAGGAGATCAACCAGCTGCGCACCTACCAGGGCCAGAGCGATGTGTACGTGATCAATGCCGCTGGCACGATCCTGGCGCCGACCTTCGGCGGTGGAGCCAACTCGCTCGTGACCGAGATGCTTGGTGACGACGCGATCATCTCCTCCGATTTCGGTGGCAATCCGCCGTACGCGAAGATGAAGGAGGTGGCGAGCATCTGCTTCAAGCACTGGCTCGGGCAGGCCAACGTGCTGTTCCTCATCGGCGGCAAGTCCAACAACACGGATATCTTCGAAACCTTCCGGGCGATCGCCGATGCCCTGCGTGAGCACTTCAGCCGGCGCGGACCGACGCCGCTGTACGTGGTGATCGGGCGCGGCGGGCCGAACCTGGTGCGCGGCATGGGAGCGATGCGCGACACGATGGATGCGCTCGGTCTGCCGTACCGGATCTTCGGCTTCGATTCGGACATGAGCGAGGTGATCGCGTACGCCCGGCGCGCCGATGCCTGGATGAAGGCGGGCGGCCGCGAGCAGGTTGCCGCGCACCTCGGCGTCGGTTTGCGGCGCGCGGCTTGAACCGCGGCGGCCATCATCATTCGGGACTGGAGAGACGGCGATGTACAAGCGGGGTGCGGGTGTCGGGGATTTCAAGTACTACGTCGGCATCAGTTCGCTTGCTCAGATCGCAACGCGCGATGACCGCGTCTGCGTGCTGAACATCCTCGGGGGCGAGTCGCGTGAGGTCACCCCGGTCGGCCACGCCTATTCCGGCGGCAACGTCGTGTTCGGCACATCGCCCGGGCGCCGCGGCCAGGCGCTCGAGACGCCGCTCGGTCCTGTCCCCGTCTACAACAACGTGCTGGAGGGAATGAACGACGGCCACCGCTTCAATTGCGGCGTGGTCTATCTACCGCCTTCGGCGGCGCGTGACGGCGCTGCCGAACTGATTCGCTTGAATCCGGACCTTCGAAAAATCTTCATCGTCACCGAGAAGCTATCGGTGCACGACTCGCGCGAGATCCGCGCGATCGGGCAGGCCAACGGAGTCGACATCTTCGGCGCCAACAGCTTGGGGGTGGCGGACGCCTGGAACCAGGTGCGGATCGGAGGCGCGCTCGGTGGCGACAACCCCGAGGAGGCGCTGCGACGTGGCTCGATCGCGATTCTCTCCAACTCGGGCAACTTCACCACGACGATCGCCGCCTACCTGCGGATGGCCGGCTGGGGCACGACGACGCTGATCTCCAGCGGCAAGGACGTGTACATCCACTATGCCGCGCCCGAATTCGCGTTCGCGCTGGCAAACGACGCGCGTTCACGCGCCGCCGTGCTTTACGTCGAGCCGGGCGGCTACTACGAACGGGACGCTCACTTCACGAAACCCGTGATCGCGTGCGTGGTGGGGCGGTGGAAGTCCCGGCTGACGCGTGCGATCGGCCACGCGGGCGCGATGTCCGGCGGCGGCGACGACGCAGCTTCCAAGGAACGCTGGTTCTGCGAGAAGTTCGGGGTCGACGGCATTTTCACGCCTGAGCGCCCGGTGCTCTCCGCCAGGGGTGCGGTGGTGACCAATATCGCGCACATCCCGGCGGCGCTGACCGCGGTGATGCGCGAGAACGCCGCGCGCCCCGACTTCGAGCCCGAGGGCAGCCTCGCACTGAAGCCGTGGTTCGGCGCCAACCAGGCGATCAATTTGCCACCTGAGGTGGATCTGCCGGTCGTCGTCGCCATGGCTCCCTACGGCGAGCAGATCGCGGCCTTGAATCGCCAGATCGGTGCGATCCCGCCGCGCCAGTCGATGAAGGATGCGTCGGGAGCCACGCGGATGGATCCGGCGACGCAGATCAGCAGTTTGTACGGAGTCTCGATGCTCGATGCCGCCCAGTATCCGCTCGAGGCCAACGTCAACCTGGCGTTGCTGCACGAGCCGGCCTCGGCCAACGGATGCCATTTGATCAATGTCGCGATCGGTGCCGGACTGAACCTGCACGGGCACCCGGCGCTTGCCGCCGCGCAGGCGGCGCGCGAGGCCGGCAATTCGCCCAACAGCGTTCTGGCGGCTGCCGCGGCGATCATGGGCCCCCGCACGCAGGAGGTGGCGCGCAAGGCGGTCCGATCGCTGATCGAGCAGTTCGCCGCCGCCGGCCTGCAGGACGCCGAGGACGAAAGCTTCGATGTCAAGCGGCTGGGAATCGTGAACCCGGAGGTGCTGCCCGGAAAGAGCGCCGATCCGCTCGCGCAGGCGATGCTGGCCGGGCTGGAAGCGCGAGGCGCGAAGTCCGTGTTTGTGCGCTATCTGCGCAGTCTGCCAGGCCACCCGCGCGCCGATTCCGTGCTGGCGGCGATCGCTGCAACTCTGGCCTGGGGCCCGCTGATGCGCAAGCGCATATCACGCCTGACCGCCGAAAGCCTGCCCTGGTGGCTGCGCCTGTTCGGTACCCTGATCGGCGCCTCGGTTCCGGCCGAGCGGCATGCAGCGGGCAGCTTCTGCAGCATCGACATGACCGAGATCCTGGAGCGCCGCAGCCTCGGACAGATCGCCTTTGTGGCACTGCTTGGGCAGGAGCCGAATCCGGCGGATCTGTTCGCGTTCCAGGTGCTGGCGGGGCTGCTGCTGACGAACGGTCCGGGGACGATATCGGCGCAGGGCGCCAAAGGCGCGGTTTCGGCAGATGGTCCGGAAGACCCGGAGCGCGTTCAGCTGAACAAATGCCTGGTGGGCTTCCTGACGCACACCGGCTACGCCCACGGCGGGAACGGTTTCGAAGGCATCTCCTTTCTGCTCGAGCAGTTCGGCAAGTCCGACCTGGCGGACGCGGGTGACCCCGCTCATCGCATCGACCTCAAAGCGCTCGCCGCCAGGACCGTGCAGGACTACGCGAGCTACAAGTCCGGGCGCAAGGCTGCGGGTAGCCTGGACATTCGGAAGATCCCGGGTGTCAACCATCCGGTCTTCAAGGACAAGCCGGTGAATCACGATCCGCGCGAGGTGTTCGTGCGTGAGATGTTCGAGCGCCGCGGCGAGCACAACGTCTTCCACGACTTCTATCGCGCGCTGGTGCGGACGATGTACGAGGCCGGCGTGTCGCGTAACGTCTACTGCGTCAACATCGACGCGGTCATCGCAGCGCTGCTGCTGAAGATCTTGTGGGCGCCGTATCGCTCCGGAGCATGTCCGTCTTCCGCGCTCGAATCGGCCGCATTCACGGTGTTCCTGTATCCGCGCATGCTCGGTTGCGCTGCCGAGATCGACGATCACATGAACCGCGGGCGCAACATGGACACGCGCACGCCTGCTTCGCAGTGCCAGTTTGTCGCCTGAGCGTCTCGTCGGGCGGAGCCGTTACCGCACCAGCTGCTGCTCGTCTTTCTTGACCGGCTTGACGAGGTCCTCGCGACGCACTCCCAGGTAGCGGGCGATCGCGGCGGCGACGAACACCGAGGAGTACACGCCGAAGCAGATCCCGAGCGTGAGCGCCAGCGCGAAGAAGTGCAGCGCGGGGCCGCCGAATAGCAGCATCGTCACCGTCATCATCAGGGTGCAGCCGTGCGTGATGATCGTTCGCGAGATCGTCGCCGTGATGGCCGAATCGATCACCTCGGTGGCGTTGGCCTTGCGCATCGTACGAAAATGCTCGCGCACCCGGTCGAAGATGATCACCGATTCGTTCACCGAGTAGCCGAGCACGGCAAGGACCGCCGCCAGCACCGGCAGCGAGAACTCCCAGCGGAAGATCGAGAACATACCGATCACGAGTACCACGTCATGCAGGTTCGCGACGATCGCTGCCACCGAGAACTTCCACTCGAACCGCACCGCCAGGTACAGCATGATTCCCAGGCACACGCACAGCAGCGCGAGCGCGCCGTTGTAAGCCAGCTCCGATCCGACCTGAGGTCCGACAAATTCGACGCGCCGCATCTCGGTGCAGCGGCCGGCCAGGCCCTGCTGCTGCGTCGCCAGCGCTTGTGAGGCCTGGCTCGTTCGCTGCGCCTGCGGCTGCTTGACGAAGTCGGCGTACGCGGCGTGCAACCCTGCGCATTCCGATGCCTCGCCCGGCGAGGGCTGCGCCGTCAGCGCTGCCATCACGACCTCGGCCTGCTGTCCGGAGGAGAAGCCGGGATGGGTCGGCAGCCGGATCAGTACGTCGGAGGAGGTGCCGAAGCTTTGCACCTGGAAGTCGCCCCAGCCCAGCTGCGAAATCGCGGCGCGGATCTTTTCCAGGTCAACCGGCGCACGGTACGAGACCTCCATAACGGTGCCGCCGGTGAATTCGATCGACAGGTTCAGTCCGCGGACGATCAGGAAAGCCACCGCGATCAGGAACGTCACGGCCGAAGCCGCGTTGAAGTACAGCGAATACCGCATGAACGGAATCGTTCTGCGGATTCGGAAGAATTCCATCGATGCTTTCCGTTCTGTTCTACGTGCGCTTCGCCGCCGCCGGCGTGGCAGCACCTGCCACGGACTGGGATGCGGCCGGACGCCACACCTGGCCGATCGGGAGCGACTTCAGGCGTTTGCGTGAGCCGTACAGCAGGTTGACCACGCCGCGCGAGACAAACACCGCAGAGAAGATCGAGGTCACGATCCCCAGGCAGTGCACCACCGCGAAACCCCGCACCGGCCCGGAGCCGAGCAAAAACAGGAATATGCCGGCGATCAGCGTAGTGACGTTCGAATCCAGAATGGTCGCGAAGGCCCGCTCGTAACCGTGCGAGATCGCCTGCTGCGGCACCTCACCCTTGCGCAATTCCTCGCGGATGCGCTCGTTGATCAGCACGTTGGCGTCGATCGCCATGCCGAGCGTGAAGGCGATGGCGGCGATTCCCGGCAGCGTCAGTGTTGCCTGCAGCATCGACAGCAGCGCGACCAGCAACATCAGGTTGATCAGCAGTCCGAGCACGGACACGATGCCGAATACGACGTAATACAGGCACATGAACACCGAGATCGCCGCGAAGCCCCACTCGGTGGAGCGAAAGCCTCTTGCGATATTGTCGGCACCCAGGCTGGGGCCGATCAGGCGCTCCTCGATGATTTGCATCGGCGCGGCCAGCGCTCCGGCGCGCAGCAGCAGCGCCAGGTCATTGGCGCGCTGCGTCGTTCCCAGCCCGGTGATCTGGAAGCGCGAGCCGAACTCCCCCTGGATCGTGGCCACCTCCAGCACCTCGCCGCGGCCTTTCTCGAACATGATCACCGCCATCGGCTTTTTCAGGTTCTCGCGCGTGACCTTGAGCATGTAGCGGCCTGCCGATTCGTTCAGCGTGATCGAAACGGCCGGCTGCTGGCGCTCGTCGAAGGTCGACTGCGCGGTCTCCAGTTGCTGCCCCGAGAAGATCACGTCCTTTTTCACCACGACCGGCGCCTGGTGCCCGACCGTGAAGCGCTCGTCTCCGAACGGAACGGGCGAGTTGCCCCTCAGCGCGGCTTGCCCCTCGGGCGACACGTCTACCAGGCGCGCTTCCAGCGTTGCGGTGCGGCCGATGATGTCCTTGGCCCGCGCGACATCCTGCACTCCCGGAAGCTCCACCACCACGCGGTCGGCTCCTTGCTGCTGGATCACCGGCTCGGCGACGCCGAGTTCGTTGATCCGGTTGTGCAGCGTGGTGATGTTCTGCGTCAGCGCGTTGTCCTGCGCGGTCTTGCGCGCCGCCGGTGTCATGCTGGCGATCAGCACCGGGTCGCCACCCTCGGTGTCCTCACGCAGTGCCAGGTCGAGAAACGAGTTGCGGATCAGATCCAAGGCCTGCTCGCGCGTGGCCGTGTCGCGAAATCGGATCACCAGGGAATCCTCTTTCAGCGTGATTCCCGCGTGGCGCACGTCCTTGTCGCGCAACTGCGTCCGCAGGTCGCTTTCAAAGCCCTGCAGCCGCTTCTTGACCGCCTCCTGCAGATCAACCTGCATCAGGAAATGCACGCCGCCGCGCAGGTCCAGCCCCAGATACATCGGCAGCGCGTGCAGGCCCTGCAGCCACAGCGGGGTGCGCGAAACCAGGTTCGGCGCGACAACCCAGGTCGGATCGGAGGGATCCGGGTTGAGCGTCTTGTCGAGCAGATCGCGCGCTTTCTTCTGGGTGTCGTCGTTGCGGAAGCGCACGAATACGGCGGGATTGAGCCCTACCATGTCCAGTGTCGCGCCGGTCTGCTCGATGCCGGCGGACTGCAGCGTCTGTTGTACTTGGGTCAGAACATCGGTATCGGCGTGCACGGTCGCCTTCACCGAGGCGATCTGCACCGCCGGCCACTCGCCGAAGAAGTTCGGCACCGTGTATAGCGCCCCCAACGAGAGCGCTACGGCGATGATCAGGTACTTCCAGAGCGGATAGCGGTTCATCAGAGCTGGTAGATGTGCGCTCTCAGGCAACCGCTTTCATTGTGCCCTTCGGCAGGAGCGTCGAGACCGACGAGCGCTGCACCGACACCGCAACGGCTTGACCGCCGACGGTTGCGATCTGCAGCGTCAGGTACTGGTCCGAGATGTCGGTGATCCGGCCGACCAGCCCGCCGGTGGTCACCACCTCGTCGCCCTTGCCGAGCGCCCCGATCATTGCTTTCAGTTCCTTCTGCCGCTTGGCCTGCGGCCGGATCAGCAGGAAGTAGAAGATCGCGAACATCACGACGATGAACACGAGCGGCATCATGCCGCCGGCGTCGCCCGACGCGCCGGGTGCCTGGGCGAATGCGTCTGCGATCAGGATCATGAAGGTGGCTCCGACTCTACGGATCGAGGCTTTAAAGTCAACTGCGAAGTATAGCTGCGCGGGCGGCCGCCTCGTCGCTCGCCATCTGTTCGAAAGTACCCGCGCGGATCGCCAGGCGCGCGCGACGCATCAGGTCCAGGTAGTAATGCAGGTTGTGAAGCGTGTTCAGGCGCGCGCCCAGCATCTCGTCGATCCGCTGCAGGTGATGCAGGTAGCTGCGGCTGAAGTGGGTGCAGGTAGGGCAGGGGCAGTCCGGATCCAAGGGCGACGTGTCATCGCGGTAGCGCGCGTTGCGGATTTTCACGTCCCCGTTGCGCGTGAACAGCCAACCGTTGCGCGCATTGCGAGTCGGCAGCACGCAGTCGAACAGGTCGACGCCGGCCCCGATCGCCACCAGCAGGTCCTCCGGGGTTCCCACTCCCATCAGGTAGCGTGGGGTTTGCCCCGGAAGGCGCTGCGCCGAGTGCCGCATGATCGCGAGCATCCGCTCCTTCGGCTCGCCGACCGACAGCCCGCCGATCGCGTAACCGTCAAACCCGATCTGCAGCAAGCCTTCAGCCGACTCCTCGCGCAGGGCCTCGAACATGCCTCCCTGGACGATGCCGAACAGCGCTCCACGGCCCCGCACTCGGTCGAACTCGTCGCGGCAGCGCCGCGCCCAGCGCAGCGATAGCTGCATCGAGTCGGCCGCTTCGCCTTCGGTTGCCGGCCGTGCCTGCCCGCCCGCTTCGATCCAGTACGGCGTGCACTCGTCGAAGATCATCGCGATGTCGGAATCCAGCGCATGCTGGATGCGAATCGACTCTTCCGGCGTCAGCAGCATCGCGTCGCCATTGATCGGCGAGCGGAACCGGACTCCGTCCTCGCCGACCTTGCGCAGCGCCCCGAGCGAGAACACCTGGAAGCCCCCGGAGTCGGTCAGGATGGGACCGGACCACCCGGTAAAGCGGTGCAGCCCGCCGTGCGCTTCGATCACCCGCGGGCCCGGCCGCAGCCACAGGTGGTATGCGTTGCCCAGCACCATCTGCGCGCCGACCCGGCGCAGGTCTTCCGGCGCGAGGGTTTTGACCGGGCCGTAGGTCCCGATCGGCATGAACGCCGGCGTTTCCACCTCGCCGTGGGTGAGCTGCAGCAGGCCAGCTCGCGCCGGTCCATCAGCCGCTTGCACATCGAAGCGGATCATTCGGCGCGCTCGGCCAGCATGGCGTCGCCGTAGCTGTAGAAACGGTAGTCGCGTTCGATCGCGTGGCGGTAGGCGCTGTGCACCGCCTGCGTCCCGGCGAACGCGCATACCAGCATCAGCAAGGTCGAGCGCGGCAGGTGGAAGTTCGTCAGCAAGCGGTCGACGATCTGGAAGCGGAAGCCCGGCACCACGAACAGCCGCGTTTCCGTTTCTTCCTCGACCGGATGCACGATGCCGTCGCGCGCCGCGGACTCGATCGCTCGCAGGCAGGTCGTGCCGACCGCCACCACGCGGCCGCCGGCCGCACGGGCTTTGTTGACGGCATCCGCGGCAGTCTCCGTGACACAGTAACGCTCGGCATGCATCACGTGCTCGGCGACGCGCTCGGCGCGAACCGGGGCGAATGTTCCGACTCCGACGTGCAGCGTGACGAAGGCGGTGGCGACGCCGCGCTCGCGCAGACGCTGGAGCAGGTCGTCGGTCAGGTGCAGCCCGGCAGTGGGGGCGGCAACGGCTCCATCGCGGCGGGCATAGACGGTCTGGTAGCGCTCTTCGTCGAACGCATCCGGCGCGTGCCCGATGTACGGCGGCAGCGGAACTTCGCCCGCGCGCTGCAGCAGCGGGAGCACCTCGCAATCGAATTCCAGCTCGAAAAGATCGTCGTCCCGGTCCGTGACCGTCGCCTGTGCGCCCGCGAAATCGAATGCCTGTCCAATGCGGGGAGTGTGACTGGTTCGCACCAGCGCCAGCGCGCTGCGCGGCGCGAGCACGCGCTCGATCAGCGCCTCGACGCGCCCGCCGGTCCGCTTGGTCCCGAGCAGGCGCGCCTTGATCACGCGGGTGTCATTCAGCAGCAAAAGGTCACCCGCCGCGAGCAGGTCGGGAAGATCGCGAAAGCGCAGGTCGGCGAGGCTGGTGCCGGCCAGGTGCAACAGGCGGCTGGCCGCGCGGTCGGGCAGTGGTCGCTGCGCGATCAGCCGCGCGGGCAGCTCGTAGTCGAAATCGGACAGTTTCAGCGTCAAGCCTCAGCGGCCGAGACGCCGCCGGTTAATGGCCCAAGGAACGATGCCGATCGCGATGCCGCCGATGCCGACGACATTGGTGACGAGATCGAAGGTCGGAACGCTGTAGCACGCGATGAAAACCAGGAATAGTGAGCTCGCTACCGGCCAGAAGACCAGGATCAGCGAGCTTTCGAGCGACCGCAACGCCGCCGAGCGGAAGTGCCAGGCGCAGGCAAAGCCGGCCAGGCTGTAGTAACAGGCGACCTGAAAGCCGATCGCATTGACCGAGTCCTTGATGATCTGGCCGAGCGACGGAACGTACGACGAGGCGAACAGCAGCACCAGGCCGATCACGGTGATCAGCGCCGTGGCCAGCCACGGCGTCTTCCAGCTCTTGTGCAGCACCGCATAGCGCGGGTGCAGCGCGCCATCGCGCCCTTTGGCGTACATCGTGCGTGTGAACTGCAAAATGGATGTCTCGAGCGTGCCGACTGTGCTCAACATCACCGCGACCACGGCCAGGTAGCCCCACGGCTTCGGGAACAGGCGGTCCGCGAGCGCGAATACGACGTTGGTGCTCGACTGCTGGATTTCGTCGTCGGTCAGCACCATCTGGCAGGCGATCACGAATGTGACGAACAACAGCAGCACGATCACCATCGACACCACGGCGCCGCGGCCGGGAGCGCGCGCCGCATCGCGCGTTTCCTCGTTGAGGTTCAGCGTGACGTCCCAGCCCCAGAAGAAGAAGAGGGACGTGAGGGCGCCGGTCGCGAAGGTCGTCGGAGTAAAGCTCGCAAGCGACAGCCAGTGCCACGAGAGAGGATGCGCCGGGTGGAGGCCGTACTGGATTGCGGCCGACACGATTACCGCGACGAGCACTCCGACCTCGATCGCTGTCATCACGACCTGTGTATAGCTGGTCGGCTTGATTCCCTTGACGACCACCATGCTGACCGCGATCAGCCAGACTGCGGCGACGAACGAAACCGTCGCAGGGTCGCTGGCGCGCTGCGGATTGATCAGCACCAGCGTTGCCGTTGCCGCCGGGATCGTTCCCGACACCATGAACACGGCCGAGGCCACCAGCACCGACCATCCCGCGATGAACCCGAACACGGGGCCGAACACCTCTCCGACCCATGCGTAGGAGGCGCCCGCGTTGGTAATCACGCTGTTCAGATGCATGAACGCGAACGTGACGCCGAACATCACGATGCCGCAGTAGAGCAGGCTGCCGGCGGAAAGCACTCCCACCGCCGCGATCAGGGTCGCCGTGGTCGCCGCCAGGCTGAACGCGGGCGCCGTTCCGGCGACGCCCATCACGACGGACTCGGCCAGCCCCAGGGCACCGCTGTGCAGGCCGGACTCGGTGTCGGCCGCGCCGGTCATCTTCAGAGCGATCCGAATACCTTTTGCAGGATCGCGCTGCCGGTGGCGGCCGGGTTGGCGCGAATCTGCTTCTCCTGATCGCCGATCATCAGGAAAAGGCCATCAAGCGCCTTGTTGGTGACGTGACGCTCGACGCTGGCGTCCTCCTTCACCAGGCCGAGCGATTGCGCTTTCTGGGCGACTTGGTCGTACTGCTGCGCCAGGCCGCTCTTTTTCGTCACCTTGGTCACGATCGGCAGGAAGCGCCCGGCGAGCGGCTCGCGCGTCTTCTTTTCGAAGTATTGGGTGGCGGCATTGTCGCCCCCGGTGACGATGCCTTTGGCATCTTGCACGGTCATCGATTGCACCGCGCCGACGAGGAGCTTGCGCGCTTCCGGGACCGCCTGTTCGGCCGCCCGGTTGATCGACAGGTGCAGGTCGTCGAGCTCCTGTTTGCGCCCGAGCATGCGAAAAAGGCCCTCGGACTTCGCAAGCCAGTCGGGAAGGGGAATTCGCACGCGCTCGTTGCCCCAGAAGCCGTCGGTCTTTCCAAGAAGATCGACGGCCGCCTCGGCACCGCGCTGCAGCGCGGTCCGGATTCCGGACGCGGCGTCTGCCGAGGAAAGCGAGGAAAGCAGGTCCGCGTAGACCTGAGGCGGCAAGACGAGCACGCTGCCGGCAGCCAGGATCAGGCGGCGGCGGCCTGCGCGGTTCGAAGCTCTGAAGGACTCCATGGTGTCGGTCATCCGATCCCGAAACAACGCGATCTTACGGGACTTGCTACCCTCACGGACGTGCGGACCGCGCACAAATCGGGAAGGAGAGAGCCATGACGACACGCCTGCTAGCCATAACCATCTCGTTTGCCTTGTTCGCACCGCTTGTGATGGCCGCGCAGCCGGACCCTCAAACGATGGTCGTCGTGAAGGCCGAGGATCTCGTGTGGAAGGACTATCCCGGTCTGCCGGGCGTCAGGTTTGCCGTCGTCTTCGGCGACCCGAGCAAGGAGGGGCCTTACACGATTCGTGTCAAGTTTGCGCCGGGCGTGATGAGCCGCCCGCACTATCACCCGGAAGCGCGCTTCGTGACGGTGCTCAAGGGAACCTGGTGGGCGGGCACCGGCGATAAATTCGATCGCGACAACACCGTTCCGATGCCGGCGGGAACCTTTGCGATGCACTATGCGAACAAGGTGCACTATGACGGCGCCAAGGACGAGGAAGTGATGGTGCAGATCAGCGGCTACGGCCCGAGCGGAACGATCCCCGTGAATCCCGGCGAGGCACCGAAGTAGCAGCGGGCCTCATACCGGATACCTCCTGATCCCGGACTTCATTGCACATCGCGTTTGCGGACTCGACGCGTCAATTCCTCCATGCATTGGAGCCCGGGTCGAGCCTGGTTGGCCTCGATCGCGTGCACCATGGAAACGATTGCGGCGTTCCACGGTGAAGCAAGCTGTCGCGATGACTGTGACCGGGTCCCAGCAACGTCGCACCGTAGTAGACGGCGCATTCGACCAATCGCGCCCCAGCGATGCCTGCCATCGCATCGCCCAGCAGACCGTTCTGGTACGGAACAAAAACGCCGCCGTCTTTCAGTGAACCGATCCACTCCGCTGCAACGGATAGCGCCACTGCACACTTCGTCGTAATGATCAGGACGTCGACCGGTGCGCTCAATTCAGCAGGATTCGAAATGACGGGAATCCTTGCGGCTTGAGTCGAACCATCCGGCGCCTCCGCTTTCAAGCTCTTTGCACGCAGCAGGCCGGCCGATTCCACCGATCGAACAGCAACGACAACCGAGTGTTCCGCCATGGCGAGCCGCACAGCCGTGGTGGTGCCGAGGGCTCCTGCGCCAACGACCAGTATTCTGGTGGCAGGAATCGGCGTGCCATTCATTGATTCCCCTCCCTCAGTTGCGGACGGAGAATATACTGGCTCGATGGAGGAGATCGAATGAGCGAAGCGACACACACCGGCGATGCGGCACCGGATGCAGTTTCCCGGCGAGACGCCGATGAAGCCAAAGAAGCCTCGAAACGGATGCGCCAGCTCGTCGAAAAGCGGCTGGCGCAGACGGCGGCGCGCAGCGAAGGCGTCTTCCGGCGCGCCGGGTCTGCCGATCTACGCTACGAGGCGGTGGCCGAATTCGTTCCAGTGCTGGCCGGGCCGTTCGACGACCGGCCGGAGGAGCCGCAGGCGGCGATCTTCACGATCTCGTATCTGGCTTCGAATGGCGACAGTGGAGTTGGTGGTGCGGTCGACGCCGCCACCCGGCCGGTGTGCTTTGCATTCAACGGAGGACCGGGTTCGTCCTCGGTCTGGCTCCACCTCGGAGCCCTTGGCCCGAAGCGGGTCGTGATCAACGACGACGGCACAATGCCGGCGCCTCCGTATACGGCCGCCGACAACCCGCAGTCCTGGCTGTCGCACTTCGACCTGGTGTTCGTCGATCCACCGCATACCGGCTATTCGACAACGGCCAGCGAGAAGCTGCGAACGAAGATGCTCAGCGTAGACGGCGATGTCGAGGCGCTCGCCACGGCGATACACGCCTGGCTTGCCCGTCACCGGCGGTTCGGCGCACCCGTGTACCTCGCCGGCGAGAGCTATGGAACCACGCGAGGGGCCGCTTTGGCCGACAAACTTCTCGATCACGGCATCGCGTTGTCCGGGCTGGTGCTGGTGTCGTGCGCGATGGACATTCAAACCCTCGAGTTTGCCCCGGGCAACGACTTGCCGCACGCTCTGTTCCTGCCGGGTTTCGCGAGCGCAGCTCAGTACCACGGCAAACTGAACGGCGCGGGCGGATCGTCGCCGGAGACCGCCCGCAAGGCCGCCGAAGCCTTCGTCGCCGACGATTACCTGCTGGCGCTGTATCGCGGCGGCGCCCTGAGCCAGAACGAGCGTCGCAAGATCGCACAGGCCTTGGCGAGCCTGACCGGCCTGCCCCGCCAGCTGGTCGAGCAGAAGAACCTTCGCATCAGCGACCAGGTATTTTTCACCCATCTACTCCGCGACGAAGGCCTGCTGGTCGGGCGCCTCGATGCCCGTGTCACTGGGCCGCTCGGGGCGAGCCGCAGCCATCAGTGGGAGTTCGACCCCGCCATTGAGGCGCTGGTCGCGCCGTACGCGATGGCGGCGCAGGCGTATTTCGCGCAGACACTCGGAATCGAGGCCCCGCAGCGCTACGAGATCATGTCGATGGACGTCAACAAGAAGTGGAACTGGAATCGGGGAGAGCAACAGGGCAACAGTTACGCGTGCACGAGCACCGATCTGGCAAAGGCCTTGCGACGCAATCCGCATCTGCGCGTGCTCGTGGCAAGCGGCTACTACGATCTGGGAACGCCGTACAGCGCGACCGAGTATTCACTGTCGCAACTCGACATACCCGCCGACGTCGCGCGCCGAATCACGCACCGGTACTACGACGCCGGCCACATGATGTACACGCGGACCGGCGACCTTTCGAAGCTGTTTACCGACCTCCAGGCCTGGCTGACATCGAAGGCGTAGGCGGCCGACCTACTCGTCAGGTGCCTCGGGTACGGCGGCAACGAAGCCGTGAACCGTTCCTGCGGCGTCTTGGTACCAGCCGGCCACTTGCCCATTCCAATTGGTCGCGGTCGGATTGTTGTAGGTCGAGCCGGGCAGGTTCAGGGTTGTGTAGGTACCAGAGCCGTAAAAGAATCCGTACGTGTTTCCCGTAGCGGCCGTATAGGTTCCGGTAGCCTGCCCGCGGTCATTCAGCGCCGTAGCGCCGGTTTCGATCGCTCCGGGAACAGCGAGCGTTGTATAGGCGCCGTTGCGATACACGAAGCCGTATGCCACCCCACCGGCGGAATATGTTCCACATAGCTCACCCAGGTCGTTGAGCCCGTTGGCGAGCGTCTCAATCGAGGCCGGAGGTGACAGCGTTGTGTATACACCCGCGTGGTACACAAACCCGAGCAGCGTGCCGCCAGCACCGTAATAGCCGGCTACGTCTCCGTGAGCGTTGATCCCGGTGGCGACCGGCGCGCTCGACCCAGGAGGACTCAGCGTGATGTAAGCGCCACCCGTGTAAAGGAACGCATACTCGGCGTAGCCGGACGCGCTGCTGATCTGGTAGGTACCGGTAACCTGACCGCGGTCGTTGATTCCGGTCGGATACGTTGCGACGGCTCCGGGTACCTGCAGCGTCACATACGCACCATGGCTGTACACAAACCCGAACACATCGATGCTGGTTGAGGTTTCGTAGTAGCCGGTCACCTGACCATTGTCGTTGATCCCCGTCGCAACCGTCGCTCCAGACCCCGGCGGGTCGAGCGTCGCGTAAGTGCCGTTGCTGTAGACGAAGCCGTGAACGACTCCACCGGCGACGTAATTGCCTGCCACCTTGCCGTGACCGTTGATCGACGCCGCAATCGTTCGCGTCGACCCGGGCGGATCCAGTGTCGTATAGGTGACCGTCGCGGCCGAAGCGGCACCACTCGTGGCCAGCAGCAGGAGCGCACTTGTCGAGCAGCCCCAAATGCACCGATTCACTCGCCCGCTCAAACCCCTCACATTGCTCGTCATCGTTGCCCTTCCTCCTAATTGACGCGATGCGCCGAGGCATTCAGCGTACAGAAATTCTGAAGCCACACTCGCCAAGGCCATGAAAATCCAGCTGCTCAACGCACTTCAGCTTAGGCGTTGCATTCCAGATTAAGGAACCTCTTGGACCCAATCCATCTGCAAAGGCGTCGCCGTCGTCGTTCGTGTCAGCCTCGCGCATACAAACGGCTGCGCCAACGACAGGTGCTACTTTTAGGTGTTTTTTGAACGACGGCAACGGTACATTTGGGCCATGACGCCGATCGACGTTGACGAAGAACTCGGCGAGCGGGTGCTTAAGGGACGCAAAACACTAGAACCTATCTCAAAATCGTTGTCTTCGCGCAAGTGAGTTCATACAATCGCGCGCATGGTTCGCCTGACCGACGAACAGTGGGAGCGGATTCGGGGG
>Ga0187846_10000600_pt1 | contig 20491 bp, 19 predicted proteins | sample TC_taG_FD_161473 | JGI IMG/M metagenome (GOLD analysis project Ga0187846, IMG submission 161473) | Biofilm microbial communities from the roof of an iron ore cave, State of Minas Gerais, Brazil - TC_06 Biofilm (v2) | ecosystem: Environmental > Terrestrial > Deep subsurface > Cave > Wall biofilm...
AAAACAAGTCTGCGCTCACCCAAAGGAAAATCTACGGTCAGCCAGGGCTACTTTCATCTCAGTTCGATCATCTCCTACGAGTACCAGTTGTCGATTGGCGGCCAGGTCGTCAGCGAAGAGGAATGGCAGCAGCTGGTGAACGCAAAATCACCACTCGTACAGTTCCGGGGACAATGGATGGAACTTGATCGTGACAAAATGCAGCAACTCCTCGAATTCTGGCAAACGCATCAAAACGAGGAACAGGAGATCACGCTGCTGGACATGCTGAAGATTGGAGCCGAGGCTGAAGACGATTTGGAATGGGACTATGACCAGAACCTGCGAGACATGCTATCGCGACTCCATGACAAAAATGCCTTCGCGCCCATCAAGGACCCACGAAGCTTGCAGGGGACTTTGCGCGACTACCAGAGGCGCGGTGTCGCCTGGTTACAATATCTTGAAAACCTGGGCTTGAATCCCTGCCTGGCCGACGACATGGGCCTGGGCAAAACCCTGGAGGTCATTGCTCGCCTCCTCAAAGAGCGTGAGGAGGGCGACAATGTGCCTCCGACCCTCGTTATAGCACCAACCTCGGTGCTGGGTAACTGGCGCAAGGAGATCGAGCGCTTCGCACCGGAACTCCGCTCACTGGTGCATCAAGGCAGCACGCGACACAAAGACAAGCAAGCCTTCGTTGAGGCATGCCAAAGCTACGATGTCGTCCTGACCTCCTTCGCATTGGCTCGCCTTGACGAAAAACTCTTGCAGAGCCTGAAATGGCATCGTGTCGTTGTCGACGAGGCTCAAAACATCAAGAATCCTCATGCCGCTCAAACGCGTGCCATCCAGAAGATCACTGCGCCACACCGGCTCGCCTTGACCGGGACGCCTGTCGAGAACCGCTTGCGCGACCTGTGGTCCATCTTCAACTTCCTCAATCCAGGGTACCTGGGCAAGGAAGCACAGTTCCGCAAGTCCTTTGAGTTGCCCATCTTCAAAGGCAATGACATGGCCAAATCTGCCACCTTGAAGAAGATGGTAGAGCCTTTTATCTTGCGGCGTGTCAAGACCGACAAACGAATTATCGATGATCTGCCGGATAAAATCGAGCAGAAAATGTACTGCACACTCTCATCGGAGCAGGCCTCGCTCTATGAGGCTGTGGTTAGAGATGTCACAGAACAACTGAATGAGGCCGAGGGCATCCAGCGCAAAGGCTTGATCCTCTCCACGCTGCTGAGACTCAAGCAGATCTGTAACCACCCGGCGCAATTCCTGCAGGATGGAAGCGCATTTACTACCGAGCGTTCGCATAAGCTCCAGCGCCTTGGAGAGATGATCGAAGAGGTAATCGACAGTGGTGAGAGTGTGCTGGTCTTCACCCAGTTCACTGAAATTGGAGGAGAGTTGGAGCGCTATCTTGCGCATACCTTACACTTCAACTCCTACTACCTGCACGGTGGGACCAGCGTGGCACGGCGTGAGCGGATGATTGACGAGTTTCAAGACCCCGAAACTGAACCTTCGGTCTTCCTACTTTCGCTGCGAGCAGGTGGTGTCGGTCTGAATCTAACAAAAGCGAACCACGTCTTCCATTTCGATCGCTGGTGGAACCCCGCGGTCGAAGATCAGGCCACCGACCGCGCCTTCCGCATCGGCCAGCGCAAGAACGTCTTCGTGCATAAGTTTGTGGCCATGGGGACGCTGGAAGAACGCATCGATGCAATGATCGAGGACAAGAAACGCCTCTCGTCGTTGGTAGTAGGGACCGACGAGTCCTGGCTGACGGAACTCGACAATGATACCTTCAAAGATTTGATCGCGTTGCGCCGTAGCGCGGTCCTGGAGTAAGAACAATGGCACAATTCAGTCGAACGTGGTGGGGCCAGCGCTTTATCGTGGCTCTTGAAGAATTTACCGATCCGGCCCGTCTCGGACGCGGGCGATCCTACGCGAGCGGCGGGCGCATCCTCGAGTACAGCCTGGCGAATGGCACGGTCAATGCACGTGTACGCGGCTCGATCAACCCATACTTTGGCGTTTACAGAGAACCAATTTACCGGACATCCATCACGATCAAACCAATCTCCTCCGGCGACTGGAAGAAAGCCATCCAGCAGATTGCCTCACGAGCTGACCTCGTCACCAAATTGTTGATGAACGAGATGCCGGATACTATTGAGGATGCCTTCTCCCGGCTGGGTCTGCACCTCCTGCCGCATAGTGAGAGCGATTTCGTGACCGATTGTTCATGTCCGGACTGGGCGAACCCTTGCAAGCACATCGCAGGGCTGTACTACCTCCTGGCATCCGCCTTGGACCGCGATCCTTTTTTGATGTTCGAACTGCGAGGATTGACCAGGGAAGCCTTGCATACCGAACTGGTCAAGACGCCACTGGGAAAAATTCTGGCATCTGCCTTGAAGTCGGAAGACCTTCCTGATGTGGAATCGGTCGAGTCCTACTACACCCGCCCGGCCAGGGAGCCAGGAGCGGTAGTTACCAGTCACAAAGAGTTCTGGACCGGCGCGAAGAGGCTGCCGCCGCTACCCGCCACTTCACCCGCAAGCGTCTCTGCGCTGCTGGTTAAAAAGCAAGGCGATTATCCGCCGTTCTGGCACAAAGACGTGTCATTCATCAGCATGATGGAAGAACTCTATGAGCGAGTTCGCACAAAAAGCAAACAAATGAAGTGAGAAATCCGAGCAAAGGGTCTCCTTCGATGGTGTGCTGGCTACTCAGGTCACCCGTTCGTGGACGAAGGATACCAAATAAGAAAACCACCACATGCAATGAAGATGAACTGGCTCCCCGTGTCTGCCTGTCATACAGGCCTTCTTGCAGATAATCAGACGCCCGTCGGTTCCGGTCGAGTATTTATGTATTTTTATAAAATAATAGATCATATGTTCTATTACCTCGATCCCTTCCTCTCGACACGTGCTCCTCATTGATGCTTGACTGATTCGTCCTCAGGTTCCGTGTCCCTCTTCGCTGAGCCATGTCAGCCAGGTTGCTTATGAACAATCGATGGGTTAGCCTGAATGTTTCGAGTCTCCACAAAAGGGGGTGAATCTCAGCGCAAACATCGGGTAGAAAGTGGCCGGGCATCCGTGTTGTGGGGTATGATTGAGGTGAGAGGAAGAGAGCTTCCAAAAAGCATTTGTAGGACAGATAGCTATTTCTGTCCTCTTCGGGCAAAGGATCAGATAACAGGAGGTGCTCATTGACTACCTGGTTAGCGGACGTACAAGCTGTCCTCTCCACCACTCCAGAGCGTTGGCAGCGGCTGGTCAGCACGCTTCCTATTGATCTGCTGACTCGTCCACCAGCGGCGGGAGAGTGGTCAGCGCTCCATTGCTTACAGCATTTACTAGACGCTGAGCGCCTGGTTTTTCCTGTCCGCTTCCACGCTTTTTTGGCAGGAAAGGAGTTCATCGATTTCGATCCAAACGAACCGCACGCCGGCACTGAGTCACTGACTCCCGAACAGCTGGTGGCGGCGTTCGCACGCGCGCGGCAAGAAAGCCTTCTCCTGTTCGAACAGGTGACGGATGACGATCTTGGACGGACGAAACAGCATCCCACACTGGGTACAGTCACTCTGGCAGAGATGTTGCACACGTGGGGAGCTCACGATTTGAACCACACCGTCCAAGCTGAACGAGCGCTGATGCAACCCTTCATGCTCGGCTGTGGCCCCTGGCGTACATTTTTTCGGGACCACGAGATTGGTGGTCAGAAGGAATAAAGCGCGTCTGCTTCGGCTCAATGTCGAATGCTTCGACAAGTTGGGTCGCAAATTCCTCTGCTGTGTTGGCGATGCTTTTCCCTGGGTTTACATTGATCTCGGTTGCAATAAAAACGCTTGCCGCAGCGGAGGCTGCTTGTGCGTGAAGGAGTTATCAGCATGCCTATCATCCATGTGAATGGGGCGGCGCTCTATTACGAGGAGCATGGCACCGGTCCCCAAACCATCGTCTTTGCGCATGGCTTGTTGTGGAGTTGTCGCATGTTCGATGCCCAGGTCGCGCTGCTCAAGGAGCGCTACCGTTGCATAGCCTTCGACTTCCGTGGCCAGGGTCACAGCGAGGTGACACGTAGCGGCTACGACATGGAGGCCCTCTACGAGGATGCAGTAGCGCTCATCGAACAACTTGGCTGCGCGCCCTGTCACTTTCTCGGCCTTTCGATGGGAGGCTTCATTGGCTTGCGTCTCGCCGCCAGGCACCCCGAGCTTCTACGGTCGTTGATCCTGTTGGAGACTTCCGCCGATCCAGAGCCGAGCGAAAATGTTTCAAAGTACAGGCAACTCACGTTCGTTGCCCGCTGGTTTGGACTGGGCCTGGTGGTCGACCGGGTGATGCTCGTCATGTTCGGGCGGACGTTTCTCACCGACCCGGGGCGCGCTGGAGAGCGCCGCGAGTGGCGACATCGTATGCGCGGTAACCATCGACTTGGCATTACACGGGCCACCACTGGCGTCATTACCCGTAGAGGAATAGAGAGCGAGATCGACCGGATTCGGGTGCCGACGCTGATTCTTGTCGGAGACGAGGATGTCGCTGTTCCGCCGGTCCACTCCCAGCGTCTACATGAGCGGATCGCTGGCTCACGCCTTGAGATCATCCCTCGCGCTGGTCATACGTCGACCGTCGAGGAGCCGTCGGCGGTGAACGGTGCGATCACCAACTTTCTTGGCAGTCTCTCCTAGACCCACGGGATTGAACAAATGCATGAGGAACAAGACAACGATATTCTCTGCGAGAAAAAGGAACTGGCCACACGTGTCTGCCTGTCATACAGGCTTCATGCGGATAACCTGACGCCCGTCGGTTCCGCTAGATTCCTTTCAGCCCAGATGCCAGTAGCCTCCACACGTAGATAGTAAATCCGACCTTTCGATCACTTCAGTTCCTCTTACGTATCTGAGTCAAGGTGCTAGCTGGCTTTACCAGTAGATCGCGGCTTCGACCCCTTCGGTTCCGAACAGATGTGCTCAGTGGCCAGTCAAAAAAAAGATGCAGCCATGGGACATGGTGGACAATTTGGCCAGCCCTCTGCAAACCGCCTTCGGGACGTATCAGCAGCTTGTATTTGCGGCTTCTAGAAAAATCCTGATATACTTAGTATCAGACTATCTCAAACTCTATGGCGTAAGTTCGTTACTCTGAGTCGTTGGTCCATCCTCATTCGGGAAGGGACGCTGTAACCCTGTTAAAGCGTATCGTCTCATGTTGATCGTGTAAGTTGTTCGCTTTTTTGTAGAGGCCAATCCGGCGCGCTCCGCAGGTTGAGCCTCGATGGAAGTGCATGGCTACCCACATCTTCGGAAGGAGTAACTCGTGAAGCTTACCCAATTCTGGCAACAATTGATGCTCCGCCTTGCACTGATAGGTGCTGTACTGGCTGTATGCGTTATGTGGGGAGGGTTGGTGGCCCCTGTTTCAGCTGAAAGTACGGCGCTTGTGCGTACCATCCATGCCTCGCATGGTACCGGGTCAGTCAATGTCTTTGTTAATGGCTCAAAAGTGGCGAACAACCTTCAGTTTGCCAGTGTGACGATTACGGACAAAGCATCAGGCAGCCCGCAACCAGTAGCATTGAGCGGCTCTGGCAAAACCGCCTCGGAACCAGCGGTGAGCCTGAGTCCAGCGAGTTTGAGCTTCGGGAACCAGCAGGTCCACACCACCAGTGCGGTGCGAGCAGTCAAGCTGACCAATAGCGGCAACGCCGCCCTGACCATCCACAGCATCGGGCTGAGCGGCCACAACAGCGGTGATTTCGGTCAGCAGAATACCTGTCCCAGCGGTTCCAGTACGCTGGCAGCGGAGGCTTTCTGTTTCATCGACGTGACCTTTACCCCTTCGGCTGACGGCAGTCGCAGCGCCAGCTTGACGATCACGGACAATGCACCAGGCAGCCCGCAATCAGTGGCATTGAGCGGCTCTGGCACAACCACGTCGGCACCAGTGGTGAGCCTGAGTCCAACGAGTTTGAGCTTCGGGAACCAGCAAGTCAACACCACCAGTGCGGTGCGAACCGTCACGCTGACCTATAACGGCAACGCCGCCCTGACCATCCACAGCATCGAGCTGAGCGGCTCCCAAAGCGGTGATTTCGGTCAGCAGAATACCTGTCCCAGCGGTTCCAGTACGCTGGCAGCCGGGGCTTCCTGTACCATCAGCGTGACCTTTACCCCTTCGGCAGAGGGCAGTCGCAGCGCCAGCTTGACGATCACGGACAATGCATCAGGCAGCCCGCAGTCGGTGGCCCTCAGTGGTACTGGTGTAGTGGGGATGCCGCCAACGGGTAGTGATCCGTATGCCCAATCACCTGCGGACAATACACAGCAGGTGCCTCTCCGCTGGCTTACACTTATTGTGGCTGTTGTAGCCGCAGCAGGAATCGGCACGGCACTCATCTCTGGCCGCCTGCGCCGGTCTCGCCCGCGCTGATAGGGCTGATAGTTTTGGGCGCATGCCGCGTGGTCTCTGCGCTGCGAGGCCCAGGCAACCATACAGATCTGCGCGGTATACATGGAAGAGAGAGCTTGACTCTATGCGGAAAGTCATATGCTTTTTGTGTGTATTGGCTTTAGCCCTTGGTGTAGTGCAGACGATGCACTCGCAGGTCCAGCCGGTAGGCCCCAATCGCTTAATCATTCCTTCAATTGGTGTGGATACTGCTGTGGAGATGGTCGGCGTGCTTCACGATGGCAACCTGGCGACACCTTCGCTTAGCCCGTGGGATGATGTAGGCTGGTATGCCGCTGGCCCACGGCCAGGAGAAGTGGGAAGCGCGGTAATCGATGGGCACCTTGATCGTCCGGGTGGCTCCCCTGCTGTATTCTGGAACCTGCGTGATATGCATGTCGGCGACAGCGTAATGATCACTGATACAGCGGGGGAAACAGAGCGCTTTCGCGTAACACGCATCGCACTGTACCACCCGCAGCAGGCTCCCATTCAGAAGATTTTTGGAGATGAAAGCGGTTCTTATCTTAACCTGATCACGTGCGCCGGGGACTGGATTGCAAGTCAGCATCAAACAACCTTGCGACTGGTCGTATATACCACATTAGTCCGATGAAAGAAGAAAATGGTGGGGAGCGAGGGGTACAGCCATTGAATATGGTGGATAAATCGACCAGCCCCTCCAAATCCTCTTCAGGCAGGTTTTCGTCAATAGGCAGTCCGGACAGGCCCTGTAATGGCTACTTGGGTTATCCGTTCTAAAACGTGTCCCTGTTCTTAAGGATATGGCTCACGGCATTGCTCCATTCTGAAGCAGAGATACCATACTCTGGTTTCTTTGGGCCTGGTCGCCGAGGTGCTATTTCCAGAAGGGTAGTTCTCAGAAGGACAAGTTACATCTTGAGATAGAGTTTCCCGTAAGGGGAAGCAAAGAGGGTCAACCTTGGCGAGAGAGAGACCGAAGCTTGCCGGTTCTTTAAATATTATTTATATAATATGTGATAAATAGTATAATCCTCCGGAGAAGTTCTGAGGCACGACGAGCCGCCATCCTGCGCAGCGAAGTCCCCAGTTCGCTGCTCGTCGGTTCTGTCGATCTATAGCGTTATTTACCTTCAGTTAGATGTTTCTATGCGCAGAAAAGTTCCCGGTCTCAACTGCTCATGCGTATGTCTGGAATGGCCCCTGGATAACCTCTTCTATTACGGTCAATAGCACGCACATCGTCTTGGTACTGCCGATTCCTAACTTTTTCCCGGATTCTTCCAGTCCTCTTCGGTAATGTAGCCGACGAAAAGCGGCAGGCTCAAGCCAGGACGGTCCACCCACATCAAGAATGGACGGTCAATCACATGACGATTCGGAAGAAATACTGCGGCAAACGCTATACCGACTGCTGCAGCCTCCTCAATGCGGACCCCTTCCTCATTCATCTTCACTTTGGTCTGGCGTAAAGCCTGCGTGACTTTCAGCTGGGGGCCGCTTTGTGGCAGCGTCCACATTCCTTTCAGCCACTCGAGTGCTACCTTCAGATCAAGATCCACCATCGGGAAAAGAACCTGAGTCGTCCTCGCCTGCTGCCTGGTTGCCATAAAGTGCCTGGCGGTCGCAATCATGGCAAATTCATCTGCCGGTTTTTCTATCATGGTCAGGTAAACGATATCTGCTGTTTTCGTTGGCAGACTGATGACGGGATTCTCATGACCTGGTACTGTAAAAGAAGGCATGTCATGCTCGATCAAAACTCCTGGATAGGTTTTCCCATCAGTCCGCACGATGTTCTGTGCTTTTCCAGTCTTGAACCATGCAAGTACTACCTGAAATACTGCCGCTACTCCGAATTCATCAGGTGCAAACGGTTCCAGTTCAATGGAAAAACCATGCACTCGCAAGAATTCATCGAGGTCCTCAGCCACAAAAGAACCTTTTGCTTCGATCTCTGGAATCGTAGCGACTTCTTTGCGCGCGATCTCAAAGATCTCCAGGTACCGGCGCTGTTGTTCATTCACCGGGTTCCATCTCCTATCTGGTCCAACAACCCACCGGCCATTTGGATGAACAACATGCTCAGTGGCGACAAACGCAGCGGGGATGGTATAAGGGCTGGTAACAAGACTCATATGGTATTGTTCCTCTTCTTTCAATTTCTAGATTCCAGGATGTTCATTTTGAATTATGCCACAAGCGTCGAAGAGTCAGGTGTGCCGGCTACGGTTGTGTTGCAAAAAATCTGAGAGAATTGCTGGATTCTTAAAATCTCACGTTCCTGTTCAGCTTAGACAGCCACTCCAAACAGGCTGGCTATGAATGCCTGTGCTGGCTACTTGCAATATCCATTCTTGAATACGCAGTGAGTAGAAGGAATTAAGAGGCATATGAAAGAGAAAAAGTGGCGGGTTGTGTCTGCCTGTCACGCTGGTATTCTTGCAGATAATAGAACGCCCGTCGGTTCCGCCGGGACTAAGAATCAGAAATAAATAGTATAATTAGAAAAAGTAGACCTGAGGCAATACGAGCCGTTCCCTTTCGATGCACGTCTCCTGGGGCGTTTGTCAGAAACCCGCTCCGTGCCTTCTCACAAGCTGTTTCAGTGTCGAGAACCTCGCAGACAAGACCGGGAGCGCTCTCGCTCTGCGACAAAGCCTCACTGCCCCAAGAGAAATGCTCTATCCCACTTGTCATTCACTCCCATTTGCGCCCTGGTCTATCGCTTCTCAAAGCTCCTTTTTTCTAAACGCATGTCCCAAGTAGCCAGCAGGAAAACTTTGTAGCTCAATATTTTCGCCGTAGAACGTTCAAGAGCGTGTCAACAGATCATGGTTCCGTATCTATCCTTGAACGATGAGGATGGGAGATAACCAATCTTCGATGTCTTGTCCCTGCTCGCTTCCTTCCACTTTGCACCTGGCATCAAAAAGTGCGGTATCGAGATCGCCTTGGCTGAACAATGAGTCGTAAAAGGTCAATGCCAGATCTCTAGCTCCTTTATCGCTTACAGGCCAGCGGAAGCCCAGTAGGGAGGGCACACCGGCAAGTATCAAGCCATCCGCTATTCCCAGGAAATTGTCGTTCAGCAGGGCGGGCTGATCGGTGGTCGCGGTGCCAGAGCAGCAGCTGAGGTAGATAAATCTCAGGTCGTGTCCTTTCAAGCGAAGCGTGTTTTTCAAAGTATTGATGGGTAGAGGCCTTACGCTACCCTGGCAGCCTTTTTTTTCCCAGAAGTATAAACAACTGCGTTCTGGAAATCGTTCGTCGTGCTGCCCATGACCGGCATAATGGATCATCTGGTAGCGACAGCCTCTCAAGCGAGCGATGATCTCGTCGTAGGTTGCCTCTTCGGTCGGGAGGTAGTCGATAGTGAAGTGGTTCGCGGGCAAAATCGTTTTAAGATGGTCGTATATTGCCGATACTTCCTCGTCTACGCTATCAAGCGGGGAAGGCGTATTGGAAGCAACGAGCAGAATTTTCAGCTTCTCGCGCTTGTCTTGCAATTCACTCAGGAGGTAGGTGAGGCCTGAACTTCCTCTGGTGCGTATTCCGGTTATAGCCCGTTTCATAGGATGCCGAAGAATCAGGTAATCCGATCCATCGTTTAGAAACTCGAGCGGGAGGTTCAGATAGTGACGAGGGCCGACGAATGCCAGTTTCAAATCGTGACTGTGTAAGACCATACTGCCGGCTGCGACGAAACTCTTCTCGATGGTTCCTACGAACAGCTTTTCGAACAGATCTGCTCCTATATTTTTCGCATGGAACTTTCGATAGGAGTGCAACTGCCCGGATGTATTAATCATCGCGCTTGCCACTTCTGTCTGCTGGCTTGCCACCAGTGTGTCAAATCTGGTCCAGGGTAACGGACAACTATCTGCGAAGTTTAGTAAGCCATTTACCTGGATAAAGGCAGAGCCGACCTCTGTGAGAGCAAGTGTCCAGTTGCACTGAAGCTTCGTACCTTGACTGGCCGATTCGAGCAATTGGCGGCGAGAACTCACGAGTTCGCGAATGACGCGCATTAAATCGGTGAGTTCGAAGGGTTTCTGTATGAGAACCTGTACCCCCATTTTGATGCCGATAGAGGCTGTTTCGTAGGCACCGGGGTAGGCCGTAATAAGAACTACCCATGGCCGTTTCTGTGGCCGAATCATGCTGAGCGCCTCGACAATTTGTGTTCCGTCTACCTCCGGCATTTTGAGATCCAGAATGACCACGTCGTAATCATTTTGGATCAGGCGCATAGCAACAGCACCATTCTCAGCAATATCTGCCTCGAAACTCTCCTGCTCGAATTCCTCGTGTTCCAGGCAGATTTTTATATTGTTTGCCAGTACAAACTCATCCTCAGCTATCAAGGCCCTCACACTATTACTCCCCTAGTGGCAGTGTTACGATAAAAGTGGAGCCTATGTCGACTTCACTAATGACTTTGATGTCACCATGATGATCGTTAATAATAGCGTAGCTAATTGCCAGACCTAGACCTGTGCCATAGCCAGCTTCCTTCGTTGTGAAGAATGGTTCAAAGATGTGTGGTTTATGATCAGGAGCAATCCCCACCCCGGTATCTTGAATTTCGACGTGCACACTCACGTTATCTACGGCAGTATTCACCCTTAATCTACCCCCATTGGGCATCGCTTCAATTGCGTTTCTAAGAATGTTGAAGAGAACCTGCTTGAGTGTGGTAGCATTGCCCTGTATGAGGGGAACCTGAACCAGTTGTGACTCGATGTTGATGTGATTCAGTTTGGCTTGATTCTCGAGCAAGTTCAGTGATTCGTTCACTAGCGCCAGTATATCGACATCGCCAACAGCGGCTTCTCGCGGTCGTACAAAACTAAGCAGGCTGTCAATAATGTCGCGTGCTCGGTGAACTTCTCGCTTCATTTCAGCAAGTTTCTCAGGTATTTCTTCGCGAGGGATATGCTCCATTTCCAGCAAATTGATTGAGGAGAGGATGTTGGCTAGTGGGTTTTTCAACTCATGGGCGATCCCACTTGCCAGTGTTCCCACGGCACCCATTTTAGCGGATTGCACCAGTTGATCCTGGGTATTTTTGAGGTTTTCCCATTGCCTGGCATCCTGAATGGCGATAGCGGCGCTGCTTGCAAAGGTTTCAATGATCTGTTTTTCTCTATCGAGGAACAGGTGAGGATACCTGTAGTTGACAAACATGACCCCTACTACTTCATCGCGCACCTTCAATAGCAGGCCGGCAGCTGATTTTATCTTTTCTCGTGTAACGAATCCTGGCCCTTTTCCTGCAGGGCGTTCGGGATTCATAATGCTGTTGTTTTGAGCATCAGGGGCATAGTAGTTGTACTTTAGTTCGTTTACAAGCACCCAGGGGGCCTCTCCTTCAAACACATCGGTCTGCATGCGTTGAGCTTCCAATAGTCCCTTCATCAGGGGAGGCACGATGAATTTCCCCAGCGCTTGGTCGTACTGGTAGATGGTTATGACATCAATCTTGAGTATTTCGAGAGCGCTTTTTACAATTTCATTCAGCACGGGAAGCAGTTCGCGGCCAACGATGGCAACGGCGGTGATGCGTTCGAAAATCTGGTGTAATGAACGGAGGGTATCCACCAGGATCATTTTCTCAATAGCTGCAGCAAACTGACCGGCCATATCATAGAGCAACTGCTTGTGCGTTTCATCAAAGTGCCCAACCTCAGGATCGTCAGCACTGATAACCCCAAGAATTGTACCTTCACCCGACATGATTGGTACGGCTAGCAGCGAACGAAAGCGAAGTTGCCTTGGGTCGGGAGGGGGTTTGAACCGTTCGTCTTTTAAGACATCCGGGCAAAGTACTGCTTCACCTGTGGCCGCGACCACGCCGGCAATACCTTCACCCACTTTAAACGTCACTTTCATATGACCAGGATCGGAGATTTCTGGGCCAAATTGCGCTTTGGTAATTAAATCTCCTCCTTCGATAAGCATCAGCGACCCACGTTTCGTGTTCACCGTTCTCAGCCCTTCGGTGAGAATCTGCACCAGCACTTCTTCTAAGTCTGTAGCGGAATCAATGGCTTTTTGAGCCTGTTGTAAGACCTGCAGCCTCTTGTTTGCAGCTTCTTGCTGCCTGTATAACTCCGCGTATGTTTCAGCTAGCTCGTGGTCATATGTGGTTTCTTTGAAAAATGGTATCTGGTCGTCCATGTCACAGCCCTCGTTGTAAAGCTGATGAATAAGCAGTCTGCAGATGTTCCAAGTAAAAGCCTGAACTACTCTTGCTTCTTGATCGCCTCTTCGATGGTCTCCTGGATGACTCCCTCTTCTAGGCGGGTTTCCTTACGATTGATGTGTAAATTTAGCGTTCGTCCTTTCAGCTTTTCATACAGCCAGGTGCTGAGGATGTTAGTGGCAATCGATGTACCTACAGAGAGTACCAATGTGATAGATTCGGGTGGGATATTGAAGCCCCTGCGCTTCACATCACTTTTAAGCGTGATCGTTGCTCCATTGGAGAGCAGTTCCTGATAACCTGGCTGGACAGGAGAGGATGGGTTTTCTAAAAGGTCGTTCAGTAATTGATGATCATCTGTATCAATTTCAATTTCAATTTCCATTATACTCTCCTTTGAAGAAGAACTAACGATATCAATGTATCAGATCATTTTTAGCCTGTCAAATATTCAGTTAGCGAGCGTATCACCTGGGGTCGACAAACTGTGCTGGCTACTTAGCATATCTGTTCCAAAAAGAGCGCTAATGATGGCTCAACCGATTCTTTTTCTTTACAAATACTGTATCAGTAGGCGAGGTAAAGGTTTCCTGTGTAACTTGTATACTTCCTGATTTTGGAACGGATATCCCAAGTAGCCGATACAAAGCACTATTCGAGCATTATGGTATATTATTATGGAGAGCGTGATGTTTTTACTGGTAGCAAAAGATGCCATACGAAGAGTTCGCGAAAGGAGAAAGAGACCAATGTTTCGTCAATGGAATGCCGTATCCTGGTTGAACTTGATTATCGTTGTCATTGCAGGGGGCTGGACGCTCATTCATATTATCTTGGGTGTTGCGAAAGTAGAGGGTGATGATTATTCGGGGATAGCACTGCCCATCTTGTTTGTGCTCGCACTCATTTTTGCTTTCGTCCAATATGCACGAGAACGGCCTGCTTTAGTCGCTCACACTCCAGCTGAGCAGTTTCCTGAACCGTCGATCTCCCGCTTTTTCCTCGCTTCAAGTGGCTCTGCTGCAATGTGGTTTGTCGTCCGCATGTACGTTGGCTCTGAGTGGTTTCTCGCCGGATGGGAGAAAGTGACCTCACCTGCCTGGGGGACCAGCGGAAAGGCGATTACGGGCTTTGTTACCGGCGCTTTAGCGAAAACTTCTGGGCCCAATCCCACGGTCCAGGGATGGTACGCCTAGTTCTTACAGCATATTGTGCTTCCCAATGCTGGATTGTTCTCGTTTCTGGTGACCTGGGGAGAAGTGGCTGTCGGAGTAGGGCTCCTGCTGGGTATCCTGACAGGCATCGCAGCGGGATTTGGGGTGCTGATGAACCTGAATTATCTCCTGGCAGGTACGGTCAGTGTTAATCCTGTTTTGGGAGTGCTTGCATTGTTCCTCTGCTTCTCGTGGAGAGTTTGCGGATGGATTGGGATTGATCACTGGTTGTTGCCTGCGCTTGGGCTGCCCTGGAAACCGGGAACGTTGTTCCAACCTCAAGCCACGACTTAAGCTGTTCCATTGCAATATGCTTCTGCGTTGTAATGGCTACTTCGTGCATCCGAAAGCTGCTGTTACGTAGTATAGAGTGTGCCTTCACTGGCTGCAGATCGATGTGCAAAGATGGTAACAAGCAAGCGCTCTTTATCGTCCAGCCAGAACACTGCTGCGTTGGCATCGTCAAGTCTATTGTCGGTTTTGGAGGCGCAGGTCAAAGCTCCGCGCTCCTGACCTGAGGATATCTCCAGAGGCCGTCGCTTTGATCAAGGAGATGGCGGTGCAGAATCGACTTTGGGGCTCCGAACGGATTCGCCGTGAATTATTGAAACTGGGCAGATGATCATCTGCCTCCAAAGACGGTCGGCTATTTGCCTCAATGGGGTTTGCGATTATGATGGCTTTCTCATTCGAAAAGGAGGGTATTTGCTTGTTCCAGCGACTCCAGTCACCACGCCCGTTCCATCACCTCTGGATCGTTCTCGCAATCATGGGTGACATCCTCCTCGTCTCCTGTGGCACGACACCGTTAACAGGTGCATCAACACCTAGTCCTACTCCCACTGCAACTTCCGCACCTATGCCTACGGCAACTTCCCCATCGACTAAAAGGACCATCTTCCTGATCCTGATGGAAAATCACAACTGGTCAGACATCAAGCATAGCCCCTCGGCACCTTACATCAACAATACGCTCCTTCCAATGGCATCATACACAGAGCAGTACTACAATCCTCCTGGGATCCACCCGAGCGAACCGAACTATTTATGGCTGGAGGCCGGGACCAATTTTGGCATCTTGAACGATGCCCCTCCCAGCGTCAATCACCAGAACACAAGCCTCCACCTCGTCACTCTCCTGGACAGGGCCGGTATCTCATGGAAATCGTATCTAGAGGACATTAGCGGCACCGTTTGCCCGCTCACTGGCAACGGCCTGTACGCACCCAAGCACAACCCAATGGTCTACTTCGATGATGTCACCAGCACGAATGATCCCAACTCGGCCTCCTGTATTGCGCACATACGTCCCTATACCGAGCTGGCCACAGACTTACAGAAGCAGACAGTGGCTAGCTATAACTTCATCACACCGAACTTGTGTAATGACATGCACGACACCTGTGCGCCTCTCAGGGATCCGGTGAAGCAAGGCGATACCTGGCTGGCACAGAATATCCCGCCGATTCTCAACTCACAGGCATACAAGAACGGGGGCATCATCTTCATCACCTGGGATGAGGGGGAAGGAGGGGACGGTCCAATCGGGATGATCGTGCTTTCTCCTTACGCAAAAGGGGGAGGTTACTCGAGTTCGATTCACTATACCCATAGCTCCACCCTACGCACACTGCAGGAGATATTTGGGGTGACGCCTCTATTAGGCGACGCGACGACTGCCATTGATCTGCGCGACCTATTTAAGACGTTCCCCTAGTACAAGCCCGCGAGTCTCCATCCAAACATCTTGCTGTTCTGGCTTGCAGGAATATCATTCACAAAATCGCTAGCTTGAAGGATAGCATCTGGTATTTCGATTGAAGATGCCATTGTCTTTGGAGGGGTAGAAGCTACAAGGCGTACGCATTCGTCCCCTGGCACAAGTTCTTGTACTGATTGAAAAAATTGCAAAAGAGAAAAAAACATACTAGATGAGTACAAATTAGTGATGTGTTTTTATCCCAGATCAAGTATAATGCTATTGGTTATTTTTCTGCTTTCTATCAAGAACAACTGACATCTGGCATTCTTTTCAGGATGAGTGAATGAGTGCTTCTCTGCTATTTGCCAAAGGTGTCAGGCTACTATTTCTTCAGACAGAAAGCGAAATGCCATCTTAAAAATTTACCTTTTTTCAACCATTTACCTATTTTCCTTGGAAGGAGAAACAATGGCAGAACGAACTAAGCAAGGAACGAAAACTAAGCGCGCATCCACCAGTAAAAGTAAGGCGCGTGAGGCATCCAAGCAACCGCAAGATGCAGCAACTACAAAGGCAGCGACAGGTGTTTTAGACGTGGCCGAAGGAGCCGAGAATTTAAAGACCGCCAGTGAAGTGTCAGCGGCAAGCCGTGACTTGTTGGCAGAAGGAGCCAGCGATGCGACGCGCGGCGTCGATGCATTAAAAGCCGCGCGACGCGCGGCCAAACGTAGCAAAAAAGCCGCTGCTACGAGTGTACGAGATGTTGCCCAGGGCGCTGAGCTTCTTGCCGCATCTGAAGATTTAGCTGTGCAGAGTGCGATTGTCAGCGCGTTGAGCGCCGACGATTTGAATCGCGGGATGAAACTCGCTTCGATCGCCGGGCAACTAATGGCTACCAGCAATGTGATGGCAACCCTCGGAATGCCGCTGTTCGCAAAATTTATGACAAATAAAGGCGAAGAGCTGCAAGAACTTGCCGTAGATGAACTTTTGCGTTCTGGTGCGACGCGGGCGCTGGCGACAGCAATGGCCGAGACAGGCGCCCAGGTTGGCGAACTAGGCGTGGGCGAAGTCGCTGAGGGTATCGACCGAATGGCCGAAGCAGAAGAATTGGAGAGTCAAAGCGGATTACTGGAAGATGCAGGCGAACAGTTGACAGAACAAGGATTGGAAGAGGTAGTAGCATCCGAGGAACTGAGCGAGGCTGCACAAGAGATACGCGCTGAAGGTGTTGCCGGGGTAGCCAAAGGCGCCGAGGAAGTCGGTGAGGCCGAAGCGCTCGAGTAGAATTCTCTAGTACTTCAGTGACAGTTACAAACATCAAGCGGACGAAGCGAACGCTGCTTCGTCCGGAAGCAGGACATGCATCCTGCAAGTCCAGATGCCTTCTTTGCACCAGCGCTGATAGCCGCTGGTGCCCTGTGCTGGCTATTTTGAATATCCGTTCTTGAACAATCTGCCCTTTCTTTCCATTTTTCCTCTTTGTTGGAATGTCTAACAGAAACGAACAGGGATGTGATCACCAGTAGGAAAGCTCTTGGAGAAGGAACACACATGAAGAGATTTACAGCGGCAGAAATAGCCTATTTACAAAGCCAGCGCCTCGGCAGGCTGGCGACCGTCAATGAGAAGGGAGATTTGCACGTGGTGCCGGTTGGCTTTCGCTATAATGCCGATCTAGATACCATCGATATCGGAGGGCACAACATCGTCCCGACCAGGAAGTACCGCGATGCGCTGAGCCACGGGCGTGTAGCTTTTGTCGTTGATGATGTCTTACCTCCCTGGCGACCGCGCTTGATCGAGGTGCGAGGGACGGTTCAGGCCATTGCTGAGGGAGGAAAGGAGATCATGAAAGATTTCGCGCCGGACATCCTGCGCGTCACTCCCACTTACATTGTTTCTATGGGCATTAATGATGATATCGTCCAGCCTGGTCAGGGTAGAGTCAACTACCATGGCCGCAAAGTAGAATAGAGAGGCCACCTCTTCATGGTCTTCCATTGGTATCCCTCCTTTCCCTAGAGCGCACCACTTCTCTCCGGGTCGTCCTCTTCTTGTATCTAAAGGTCCAATACTTATTCAAGAGAAAGCTGTTCACTGCCCCCAGGCTGTAGGCGAGTGTGTTATAAGCCAGGAGCATAAGGGAACTGGTAGTGGGAAAGAGCCACAGCAGGCCATTCAAGATCAATACGTCAATCATAGTGTTCAGCCCGCCGACCAGGCCAAACCGCAGTACTTGCCTGAGCAAGCGAAAGCGGTCACGGAATCGATGAGAAAGAGCATCTTGTTCATTAAAGAGCGGTTGGCTAGGAATAGGAACTTTAGATTTTTCTACAGCATACGGTTCACATGTTTCTATCATGAAAAATCCTCTCAGAGTCCTGCACGGCCTGCATGAGGCCATATGATGAGCACTGGAAGCTCCATTGTTGTCTTTCTGCTTTTCAAGCAAAGGCTGATGCCTAAACGACCACCTCACATTAGTGAGCATAGCAAGGGATGATGAGAGACACATTTGAAGCACATGAGGAGTTTCTCATGTTAGGAAGGGCCTCCTCTCAGAGTGATTCATTTCCCGCACGTGACAGTCGGTGTGTTGATAACTTGTCCGTTACGGCTTCTCCTGAGAGTTAAGCCACGTGAAGGAGGCGGGGTCTGAGGTTGGAGTAGAGACATTTGCGCCAACAAGGGTTAAATCATGCTGGCTGTTGATCTATTTACCGGGAACCGTACTGACTGTATGTTTCGCTTCAACCTGTCGTAGGCTCAAACTCCGAAAGGACTATAGAGCAGGAGCAATCCTTTCCGTTAGTATGCCAACTGATAAAGGGCTGTAGCGAGTACGGTCGCACCACGGGCGGCATCTTCTGGCCTAGTATATTCGGCGGCACTATGCGAGCGACCCTCCACACTGGGTACGAACAGCATGGCCGTCGGTAGATGTCGTGCCATCTCCTGGCTATCATGCCCGGCTCCGCTTGGCATCGCTCTCCAGCTAACCCCACACGTCTCTGCCGCCTGAATAAGTACAGACTGGAGTGCCGGGTCCATGTTGCTGGGCAAGCTATTTCTTGTGATCTCGCTTGAAACCGCAAGCCCTCGCTTCTGGGCAATGACCTCATAGCAAGCCCGGATTGCAGCCGCCAGGCGTTGCTTGCTCTCCTCTTCGGGATGGCGCAAATCGATGGAAAAGGTCACCTCATCTGGGATGACATTCACGGCCCCAGGTTTGACCTCCCACTTCCCGAGCGTGACCACGGCGGGTCGCCCTTCCTGCTCAATCAGCCTGGTGATCTCGATAGCCATCTGTGCCGCCCCCTGGAGCGCATCGCGCCGCAGATCCATCGGCGTGGTGCCCGCATGGTCCGCTCGACCTTTGACGGTGACCCATTGGTGCTGCAAGCCGGTAATGGCTTGCACGATCCCCAGGTTGATCTGCTCATCAAAGAGTACGCGGCCTTGCTCAATGTGTACTTCGACGAATATATCCAGGTCCTGCCGCACCGCCTCACGGTACCGCTCAGGAGACAGGCCAGCAGTACGCATGGCCTCGGAGATAGGCACACCCTGGTCATCACGTAACAGCTCCAGCTCATTTGCCTGGATCATGCCCAGCATGCCGCGCGTGCCCCAGTAGTGGGCCGGAAAACGGCTCCCCTCCTCTTCGCACAGAGCTACCACCTCCAGCGATCGTTTCGGGTGCCCTGCTTGCTCAAATAAGCTCCGCAGCGCCACCAGTCCCGCCAGAATGCCAAGGGCTCCATCGAACTTACCTCCAAAAGGCACCGTATCGAGGTGAGAGCCGGTGAGGATCGTCCTGCTATCATCTTGACCACGCAGCCTCCCAAAGAGGTTGCCCACGGCATCCCCTCGCACCTCTAGCCCCGCCGCAAGCATCCATTCAGCCACTTGCTCGCGCGCATGCACCCAGGAAGTGCTGTACACCGGGCGGACAATACCGCCCTCAGTCTGCCAGCCAATGGAACCCAAGGCATCAACATACTGTTGCAGGATCACAGCGTCAATCTGGATAGGTTGAACGTGCTCGAACACAGATGCACTCCTTTCTGTTCCCTGAAATGCGTAGTCAGTTAGTCTTTGATCTCTCTGGCCTGTAGTTCCTTGATAGCGTCTTTTGCTACCCAGTGAGCCGTTTTGGAATCCATGTCCACGATCTCATAGGCGCATTCCAGGGCTAAGGTACGAAGGTGGCTATTCCGTTTGCCGATCTGCCGCAATGCCCAGTTGACAGCTTTTTTCACAAAATTCCTTTCATCACCTGCATAGCGTTTAATCAGCGGGAAAAACTGCAAGAATGCCTCGTCCTGCGCCTGTTTGTCATGTACCGCCAATTCGGCCATCATCACAAAACCTGCCCGCCGTATAAACTCTTTCTCCAGCTTGCACCACTCTTTGGCCTTTTGATAGGCATAAGGAGTTTTATCAAACAGGTTCCCACATACCTGGTCGCATACATCCCACGAATCAAAATCGTTGACCCACTCTTCCATGAGTTCGACAGAAACGAGTCGAGGCTCAGCGATCATCGATGCGAGGATTCTTGCCTCGTGGATCCCTGAATCCCAGAGGGCTACTGCAAGCGCCTGGTTCTTCCCTATTTCTTTCGCCATCTTCCGCAGGGTGGGAATCGAGATGCCCAAAGCCTGGGCAGGCCTGATGCCAAACCTGGCCATGCCTTCGATGGCCTGGGCGTTTGCATGCTGTTTCAAGTCCTCGATAATCTGGTCTGCCGTCATTAAAGGGCACCTGCTTTCTACGTAAAAGCGGCACATATACCTCTATTGTATACCATGCCTGGCGACTATCACCTGCCCGAGCCCACTGGCTCTCTGACTATGTTGTTCAGCTCACAGGAGGGCTGAGGCAGGGATAACGTGTAGCCGCGTGATACAATGAGAAG
>Ga0187846_10000601_pt1 | contig 20486 bp, 33 predicted proteins | sample TC_taG_FD_161473 | JGI IMG/M metagenome (GOLD analysis project Ga0187846, IMG submission 161473) | Biofilm microbial communities from the roof of an iron ore cave, State of Minas Gerais, Brazil - TC_06 Biofilm (v2) | ecosystem: Environmental > Terrestrial > Deep subsurface > Cave > Wall biofilm...
TGATCATGCATGGGCTCGACATCATCATCATCATCCTGAAGAACTCCGAGCAGGCCGGACGCGAGTGCGCAGACGCGCTCAACAGCGGCGAGCACGCGCGCTGCGTGAGAATCTTCCACAACCACATCGCGGAGGCTGAGCGAATCGATCCGTTCAATGGTGAACCAGACAACCGCCGGTACTCGCTTCGCATCGCGATGGGCGATGCGTTTGGGCGCGGGTTCGACAACGTGCGTGACTTCAACACCATCAATAGCGGAGGGAAGTGATGATCATTACCAGGGCATCGAACGAGTGGGCCAGCCGTCCAGCGGATCAGCGCTTCGCGTCGCTCCCCGAGCTTCACGCCGCCGTGAGCCGCTACAAGGCCGAGGCGATCGAGGTTGTACGCCCGTACAAAGACCTGAGCGTTAACGTCGACAGCAGCAACAGGCTCGCGCTCGCGACCAACAAAGGCAGCGCCGGCCTGAGCTACTGGGCCTTCGGTCAGCTGTCGCGCGCCGTCGGCGCGCCGGCTAGCTACCTGCGCGAGCTTCCGGCCACGCTAGCGGCGCAGAACCTCAACTACGGCATCCAGCACGTCGTGCGGGCCGAGCCCGACAAGACGGCGCAGGTGCTCATCAACCGAAACGGCGACCTCCGCGTCCGCGCCCTGACCCTGGACTACACGCGGATCTGGAACGCCGATATCACTCAGCGGCTGATGACGCTGTCTGATCGCGGCCCCTGGCAGCCGGCGCCTGCGGCCTTCGATGGCTCGCGCGGTCTGTACGCCAGCGACCAGGACATGTTCGTGTTCATGGTCGACAGCAGCAGGCGCATCTTCGAGAAGCGCGTGGACGGCGGCTTGTCGCGCGGGTTCTTCGCGTGGAACTCCGAGGTCGGCGCCGCCAGCTTCGGGATCATGACGTTCCTGTACGAGTACGTCTGCGGCAACCACATCGTGTGGGGCGCCTCGGGCGTGAAGGAGGTCAGAATTCGACACCGTGGCAACGACGTCGGCGACCGAGCCTTCGGCGAGCTTCGCGCGACGCTGATCGAGTACGCCGAGTCCTCCGAGGCGGACGACGTCGCGAGGATCGAGCGCGCGATGAGCTACAGCCTGGGCAGGGACAAGGACGAAGTCCTGGACAAGGTCTTCGGGCTGCGCATCCCGGCGCTCACCCGTGGACGCATCGATGAGGCCTACCAGATCGCGGAGCAGGCGCCCGAGGCCGGCAACCCGAGTAGCGCCTGGGGCCTGGCGCAGGGCCTGACCAGGCTGAGCCAGAAGCTCCCCTACGCCGACGAGCGCGTGGCGGTGGACCGTGGAGCCGGGGAGGTTCTCGAACTCGCATTCTAGGGGGGGCGCTAGCGCTCGCTGAGCGGGCAACCGGGGCCCGGCGGGAACCTCCTGCCGGGCCCAACTTTCATGACCCATACGAAGACGGAGAGGGCGATGCAGCAGAGAACACTGATAAGCGCAATGGCCATGTACCTCAGACTGGCGAAGAACGAGAGCATGTCACAATTCGCGGCCCGTGTTCGGGAGCTATCAACCGCGGAGCGGCCGGCGTGAGCGGGTCAGTGACGGCGGTCAATCTCGGGGTGCGCTGCAAGGACTGCTTGCTGTACACGGGCGCGAAGGCCGAGCACGCGAAGTCTGCGTGCCCGGCCAGTACGCGGCAGTGGGCGGGGCATCTGAAGCACCGCGCGATTCTAGCGGAGCGGGAGGCGGCGCACGTGCCGCGCCGGCGCCGACGCGGCTGGAAGGTGACGCCGCTAGTACCGGGCGCGGTGTCGCAGTTCGATCTTGCGGCGCAGTACTACCGCGCCAAGGAGTTAGTGTACGCGATGACTGCGTTCTACGAGCGGAAAGCGTTCGAACTCAAGCAAAGGCGCGAGCGTGAGAAGTTCTTCGCCGCTTATCGGGCGAGTCTGGTTGAACGTGGCTTGCTCCGGCCTGCTTAGTCGGCTGTGGTGGTGTCTGGTGTTTCATCGACGGCACTGGCACCGCGAGTGCTTTGCGACGCTGGGCCCGCGCCTGTCGCCGCATTGGTGCTCGCGGTGCCTGATACGGAGGTGGTGGTGACATTATTCGTGTTGCCCGAGGGGATCGACTTCGATGAGTTGGACAGCGACCCGATGGACCGAATCGAATTGTCGTGCCCGGCTAAGGCGCGACAGGACGAGGAGCTAGAGCCATGACGTTGTTCTGTGACCACTGCGGCTTCAAGTACAGCGAGGAGACTGGGTTCTCGAAGGGACAGGACTGTTTCTACGACGACGGCAAGCTTGTCGAGGACGATCCGTTCGAGGAGCCTGACGAGGTCGAGCACGACGAAATCCTGGAGATCTACGACGAGGTCGAGCCGTACGAAGAGATCGAGAATATCAATCACTACGAAGATGGAGGGGAGGCATGACACCAGATGATGTGGCGCACTTGCTCAAGGCGGTCGACACAATCGGAGAATTTGTAGCTGGTTTACTTTTTCTCGCGGTGATACGCATGTTGCTCGCAGCACTGGTAGGTAGGCTGCTATGAAGCGAGCATCAAGCACACCGATCGCGCGTGGAGATGACTGATGCACAGAACATCACCTAGGAGGGTGAACTGGTATGGGCACTTCAATCAAGGTGCGGTTGCGAAGCGCGCGCGCATCGGCGCGCTCCACGAGACGGCGCTCCAAGAAAACGAGTGGCGCGACCGAACAGACGCCATCGCGACGGCGGTTACGCAATCGATGGGTAGACAAGGGTCGGCCGTGCTCACGCTGTCGGGCGAACTTCTTTCCGCAGATCACGCTGAGCGGGAGATCGACCGAGAACTACTGCAGCGCCGAGTGCGCGTGGAAGGAACTTAAAAAGAGGCTGCGATGACGCGACAAGAGTTCGATGCCGCTTTCGACAAGAACTACGAGCAGCTACGAAAGTCGGCCGATGCGTTTGGACAAACCTTCAACCTGGACGGCGAAGACGCGCTCAACGACGTCTACGTCTACTACGTCGAGAACGAGACCTACGAGATCTTCGACGCAGATGGTCCGTTCGTCGCGTTTGTGCTACGCCTGGTCTGGCTGCTGCTGCTGCGCGAGAAACGTGACGAGCAGCGGCACGCCGCGACCGTTGCCGGGAAGAGCATGGCCTCGGGCCTCGATAGGCTTCCGGCCTGGACGCCGCAGGAGATTATCGAAGCCAACGCGCTTGTCGAGTCACTGCCGGCCGATGACTACGCCCTGCTGGTCATGCTGGTGCAGGACGGCATGAGTACGCGGCGTATCGCCAAGGCGTTGAAGCTGCCGAAGACTACCCTTCTGCGACGGGTGAAGAAAATCTTTGCTCAGTTTGGACCAAAAGGGGGGTCTCAGGGTTCTATCTAGTGAGGAGATAAGGGAGGTGAGACTATGTGGCGAGTTCTGATGGCTCTGGTGCTCCTTGCGGCGGTGGCGGCGCCGGCCCTAGCGGATGAGGCCGGCAACGTCTTCGTACCCACAGGTTGTGTCTACGTGCCTGACCTGGTGCGGTGGGTTTGCCCCGATGCCGGCAACAACTTCCTGGCTGGAGGCAACGTCGAGACCCAGGCAGGCGGCGACAGCGGCTCCGGTGACTCGGGAGTGGGCTCTGGCGCGGGCTCTGGCGGTGGTTCAGGGGCTGGTCCAGGCCCTGGCTCGGGCGGCAAGTGAGGCCGTGATGGATGAGTTCAGGAGCGGTCACGAAGTCAGGACGGTGTCGCCGGTGCGTGCGATTACACGTCTGCCGTACCCGAAGCACGAAAGCTCGGCCGAAGCAGAAGCTGCTTTCGTGCGGTACCTGACGAATCGTGACCTGTCTCCTGACCTCGCGGCGCTCAACGGCTGGTACCCGACTCTGGACGGCGGCGACGACGTCTTGCGGATCGTGATTCCCGCGAGCAACAGCCTCGACTACCCGTACTGGCAGGCGCGAGCAATTCCTGCCGTTCCAAGCGAGGCGCGGTACTTGTCGCCGAACGTCCCGCGTACCGACTCGGTCATCATCGTGTGGCCGGGGAAGTCGCGGACGACGAAGCCGGGCGTGGTAGCTGTGGTCGAGGGGCCAATGGACGCATTGGCGGCGGCTGGCACGGGGGTAGTTGGCGTTGCGACGATGGGCGGTATGCCGCCAACCGCTGTATACAGCTATCTCGCCCGGTTGTTTCATGGCAAGACGATGATCGTAATTCCTGATCGAGATATGCAAGCAGCAGGTTCGCGCTCTGTGCGCGAGCTTCGCGAGCGTGGAATTGCTGCGTGGCTACGGCTGCTGCCGGCGAGCGGCAAAGATCTCTGCGCCCTCTCGCCTAGGCGGCGTGAGATTGTGGTGAACGAGCTATAAACCGATGCACGTGCTGTCCCGGAGGGAAACATCTATGGCACGACGGCCCACCGATGACGAGCAAAGAACTTGAGCGCCTATCTCTCAGGAGCGAGCGCCTTGGTGCAGCCGGCAAAGATCGAGTCGCCTGCCAGGAGTGCGGACTTTTCAAAACCTGTGACCGGCCATTCATGCCAGTCAAGCTGCCGCGCGATTGGGAGAGAGTACGAAAGCTTGCCATCATCGGAGAAGCCCCCGGGGAGCACGAGGATAAGGTCTCGGGCCGACAGTTCACCGGTCGAAGCGGGCGCCTTCTGCGACGTCTGTTGCGAGAGGCTGGCTTCGAAGAACATGACGTTGTATTTCTTAATGCCGTCAGGTGTCGCCCCCCGGATAACAGCACTCCGACTATGCGCGAGGTGCGAGCCTGTCGTCCATTCCTTCTGCGTGCTCTCGAATTGGCTGGAGCGCGAACTGTCCTGGCCTGTGGTGCGACGGCTATACGAGCGGTTACTAATGACGGACACGCCGGTAACGTCACGCGACAGCGTGGCCGTGTGCTTGATGTGCCTGGGCTTGGATCACATGACGGGCTACGACGAATGCCCGTCGTGCGAGCGACGTTTCACCCAGCCGCGCCCCTCTACGGCGCCACTCACCTCGAAGGAAAGATCCTAGAGGATCTTAGACGTGGCGACTGGAAAGTGCTCAAAGCTCCGAAAGCCGGCTGGCCGACCGCGCGGGACATCGTTGCGGTCGACACTGAGTTCTCTCCAGAGAACGCTTTCCTCACAGTCGGCGTGGCTGACACCAGACTTACGTCGGCAGTTGACGTCGGTTATCAAGCGGGGAAAGCTGCTCGGGGGGCACAACATACCGGTCGACGTAGACCAGTTGATGAAGGTCATGACGCTACCCGAAGAGATCTTCCGGGGCGACGGGACGAGAGACAGCCTGCTCCTCGCGCGAATGCACGACGAGAATCGCGGGAAGGGGAGCTACAAACTCGAAAACCTGTTGCTCGCCGAGTTCAACACGAGCCCGTGGAAGAGCCCGACCGAGAACCTGGGAATGGACGCGACGAAGTGGGACGCGGGACTGAGAGCTTCGCGTTGCGCTACGGACGCCTGGGCCTCCGCAATCCTAGTGGACCGGTTCTCGAAGGCATTATCCGAGACGGGCGTCTCATCGGACGTCGTGAACTTCACGCACAGGATTGCCATGACGCTACATCGGATGTACCTCGCGGGCGCTATAGTCGACATGAAGACCTTTAACAAGATCGCCGACGAGTTGAGTACGACGGCGGCGCGCTCGCGCGATACGCTGATTAAAGCGGCGTTCAAGCTGGGCATGCGTGAGTTCAGTCCGACGAACGACAACGATCTTCGCGAGCTTCTGTTCAAACGGATGAGGTTTGAAGTCTTGCGGCGCACGCCGAAGGACAACAAGCCAGCGGTCGACAGCTATACCCTGAAGCAGTTCGAGAAGGAGCATCCCATTGTCAAAATTCTCCTGGAGTTCAACCGTGCCGACAAGCTTTATTCGACTTGGCATGGCTCAGATGAGCGCACGTCTAAGCGACCTCCCCTCGCTGACACTATTAGACCTTTTCTCGCTCGCCACGGCGACTATGGATTCCTGCCTTTCCACATCAACGCCCTCGGAGCGCGCACAAGTCGAAGATCTAGTGGCCGAAGTGAAGAAACTGATGATGCCATCATTGAAGCCCCCAACAGCCAGAACTGGCCGAAGCCGCTCCGCAAGATCATCGTCTCGCGGTTCAAGGGCGGGCGGATTGGGAACTTCGACTACTCGAAGCTCGAAGTAGTTCTCTTCGCCTGGCTCGCGAAAGACGAGCGCCTGTTCGAGTACTTCACGAAAGGCAAGGGCTATATCGACATCGCTCGCGACTTTTTCCACACGACGGTCGAGAAGGACACGTCGCGATATACGCTGGTGAAGTCGACAGCCCTCGCTGTTCAGTACAACGCGGGCGACTGGCAGCTTGCGACACAGCTTTGGTACAAGCTCGGAATCAAGCTGGCCGGCAACTGGCGCGCTCACCTCGACAAAGTCCACGACATGCGCGTGAAGTACCTCAAGATGTTTCCTGGCATCCCGAAGTTCATTCGCCAACAGGAGAGAGAGCTTCTTGAAACACAACAAGTCAAAAGCCTTACCGGCCGCATCCGACATCTCTTTCACCATTTCCGGGTCGCCCCCGGGCGTGGCGACGACGACTACGGCGCGTGGAAGCATTTACTCAATGAGGCTGTCAACGCGCCAGTGCAGGGCCTTGCTTCAGAGGTTACCGGCAGTGCTGAAATCGATGTCGAGGGCGGACTTGTCGATACGTATTCAATTCGGCTCTCCGAATACCACGCAGGACTACTGGCTGAGTACGAGTCTGTACTCAAAGGAGAAAAGTTCGAACCATTCCCGATGACGCGCTTGATCAACGAAGTCCACGACTGCGTCGTCGCTGACATGCATCCGGATCACATCAGGCGCGACACAGAGCTTATCGTAGAGACGATGCGGGCAGTTCCTACGCTGAGACGAATCTGCCCCGCGTTCACGCTCAAGCTAGACTTGGAACCAAAGATTGGACCCGTCTGGGGCGGCTAGATGGGCTTCTTTTCACTGGGGCCATGTCGATGCGGCGCAGACATTTGGAGACGCGACTGGGAGGTGGAGCGGCGAACTAAAGGCCGGCTCGTTCGTTGGTACTGTTTTGTGTGCGCCTGGGACTTTCACGTTCGGACGGGGGTGAAGCATTGAAGGTTTATGGACCGGTGACGATTCAACTGACATCTTGGGATATGTGCAGACTTCTTGAACTCGGCAAGGACGAAGAGTTCGAGTTCACTAGCGCACGCCCGATGACTGATGCTCATTCGAGTATCAGCGGAGTCGAAATCAGCGGCCAGATCAAGGCGTACGTCGAGGTGCCGGACATCACGGTACCGAAAGGAGAGACCAGTGGCGGATAGAGGACGAGATCGAGGCGGGCGTAGCGGCGGTCGAGATCGGCGCGGCCCGAAGACCGAGTACGTGCGCGCATCGGCGATGTTCAAGAGCGATCCGGATTACGTTCCGGACGGCGCGAGCTTCGCATATCGTGGAGGCGCGGAAGGCGAGTACCTGGAGGCTGTCGCCGACGTCGTGAACAAGGCGCTCGATGGGCGACTCCGATTGGTGTTCTCGCTGACGAAGTGGGACAGCGAAGACAACCCGGTGCTCTCGGTGGCTGCTGTGGAGCCGAAGCAGGGCGGGCGTGGCGGCTCGCGACGTGATCGAGACGATGATCGTGACGGAGATCGCGACCGCGACGATGATCGTGACGAGCGCGGTGGCCGTAGCCGCGATCGTGATCGCGACGATGATCGTGGTGGCAGAAGCTCAGGGCGCAGTGGGCGCCGAGGCCGTGGTTCTGACGGTCCAAACCTGGATTAGAGAGTCGGAGGAGACAGTGAGCGAGATCAACTTCGCACGAGTGGTGGAACTGAAAGACGTCATCCTGAGCCTGCAGGCCGAGGCGCAGAAGCTCAACGTAGAGATGGTGAAGGCGCAGACGCGGATGGAAGACCTGTACAAGGCGTCGGAGCCCATCGCCAAAGAACTGGCGGCGGCATTCCACGCACTGAGCACGGCCATCGGCATCGTGCCGGAACGCGGCCCCGAACTGACGTCGACCGCAGCCGATCTGCGTGATATCGGCGTGGACGTCTCCGCTCTCGCGGTGGCTGCCTAGGTCATGGCACGTCGTGGCGGCGCGGGCGAGGTGGAGAAACCCGGCAAAGAGTTCTATATCATCAAGGGCCGGCAAATGCCCCGCGTCACCACGATTTTGTCGGTGCTGAGCAAGCCGGCGCTGGCACCGTGGTACGCGAAACAGGAACGCGAGTACTTCAAGACGGCGCTAGAGAGAGCGCTTCGTCTCAAGGGAAAGGTCAGCTATGAAAAAGTCGAAGAAATCGTCAAAGAAGCCAAGCAAGCCGAGCGCACCAAGCAAGCCGCAGCCGAGAAAGGACGAGACCTCCACAGCGCGATCCATTTATTCCTCACAGGCCGAAGACCTGAACTAGCCGAGGACACGGTGCCGGCGTTCGAGCTTTGGCGAAAGTGGTGGACCATGCTCCAGCGCCGGCACAAGGTCAAGGTACTTGACGTAGAGAAGACGATTTACGACGAGAAGAACGGCTACGCCGGGACGATGGATATTCGGTTCGCGCTCGACGGCGACCCGGTCATCGCGGACTGGAAGTCGAGCAACCACATCTACGGCGAGTACCACCTCCAGAACATCGCGTACCGTCACGCGGCTAGTCTGCTCGGCATGAAGAGCACGGCCGGTTTCGTGGTGCGCATCCCGAGGGACGGTCAGGGCGAGGTCGAGACCGCGAAGTGCCCGCCCGAGATCGTCTTCGAGGATTTTCTTGCGGTGTTCCAGGCCTGGCGGGTGTGGCGCAAACTCCAGGGGAGGAAGACGGAGTGATAGAGAGGTGCAAGCGTGCGCGGGCAGAAGAGGAATCGGCGGCAGATATCGGCGGAGCAGCAGCTTCTTGAACGTATCATTAACGAAGCCGGGCTCCAGCTTGACGCCGTCAAGCCAAACATCGACGCCGTCGCCACGTTGCTCGAAGGCTACGAGCCTGAATCCGAGAACGAGCCGCTTCTACCGGCGAGCGATTTCGTGGCTGATGGCGTTCCTGAGATGCCTTCAGGCCCCGCTATCGCCGGACTACAAAAGATTAGTGATGCGGCGGGCGGTGTATTTGGGCTATGGATCGTCGCGGGCGAGCCTGGTATCGGAAAGTCCACGTTTATCGACCAGGTTATCTACTCGCTGCTCAAGCACGACAAAGTGCTGAAGTATGACTACGAGAACGGGCCCGAGCTACTACTGGCGCGCATGTTCATCGCTGCGGAGGCTGCAAACCGACGAAAGGAGCTTGTCCGGCGGTTGGAGAGGCTGTTTATTCGTCCAGACATTCGGTCGCTTGGCAAGGATCTACAAACGACTCCACCTCCGGCAACCATCGTTGTCGACGCGTTCCAAAGCCTACCTACGGACATTCGGACAGCGCGCTCCGGGTTTACTGGACACCTTCTCCGGTTCGAAAAGCTGGCGCGGGCCGGCTACCGAGTCATCCTTGTCTCCGAGAAGCAGCGCGCGATGTACGGCAAGGCTTCTCTCGCTGGTTTCAAAGAGTCAGGCGACATCGAGTACAAGGCGTGGTTTGGGGTCCAGCTTGTCGGCGACTACCGTGATTCCGACGCGCCTGTGGAGGTTCACGTCGTGAAGAACAGGTGTCGGCCGACGAAGGGGCACATATGTGACCTGTATCGGGATCAGAAACTGAAGTTCTGGTTCAACGAAGATACCGCTGAGGACCGGGAGACAGACCTTGATTAGCAAGCCGCCGCGTCACTTCACGTACAGCACGACGTGGGAGAGCGCGATATTCTGCGTGACCTGTGACGAGTGGCATGGTTCAACGACGAAGTTCCGAGGCGCGGCGTTGTACATTTGTCCAAAGATGTTAACAGGCGTGCTGTTTGGTATGTACGCGCCGTACTGGTGACACAACGATGACACGCCGCCGCGCTCTATACTTCTGGCGCAAGTACAAGCTGACGTCAAAGAGCTACAATTTTATGCTACGACGACAGCGCAATCAGTGCGCCATCTGTCGCACGCATAGGCGCAAGCGCCGGCTGTACGTCGACCACGATCATAAGACCGGCCGCGTGCGCGGGCTGTTATGCTTCGTGTGCAATAAGCTTTTGGTGGGGCGGTCACGAAACGGGGTGCTTCATAGACGGGCAGCGGACTACCTAGACTCGGCGTTTGACGCCAGAAACTTCTTTGACCAAAGGAGAACAGTATGACTGCGGGAAAGGAACGTAGCGAGGGAATAGCGCGTGTAGAGAGAGACCGAAAAGCGTTCCAAGACAAAGCGCTCGTCGGGCTCCTGGATGTATGTCTGACACGCGGAAAAGGGAAACTCCTTACCTCAGAAGATGTATGGACAGTGCTTGGTAAGGTCGATTGGACCATGGAGCGGCGGGCGATGGGACCAGTGTTTGCTAACGCCGCGCGATTGAGTTGGATCAAACCAACAGGAAAATTCGTACCCGGGAAGCGCGCGTCGCGGCACGCGGCGCCGATTCGTCAATGGAGGATCATGATCAATGAGTAACCAGTCGAAACAGATTCTCGACATGCTACGAACCGGCGAGCGCACCAATCTGGAGCTTGCCTCGGTGACGCCGAGATACGGCGCTCGCGTCTACGATCTTCGAAAGGCCGGGCACACGATCAACGTCACGAAGATCAACGAGTCGCTGTTCACGTACGCGCTCGTTGGCGCTGACAAGGCATGACAACGTACAAAGCGTTTCTGAAAGAGCTTCGGGCACTGCGCGGTAAGTTCGAAGTGTTAACTCCGAACGTGAACAGCGCGTGTTATGGCGAGATCAGAACGGTAAAATGTCTGGGTTGGGGGAAGCGGAGGTTGTGCCCTATTGAGGGGGTTGCTTTCTTTGTCCAAGGCGATGCTGTGCCTCACTATGCCACTGCGCTAAACCTCGATGTAGGCGTTCGAGACCGGATTGTCATCGGCTCCGACTACGCCACGTGGCACGTCCGCAATTCCGCGCCGTCGCGCAGGCGCACCCGTCGAGACCTTCTTCGCGCGCTTGGCTTGAAGGAAGTCAAGCCGCTGCCGGGGCAGTGATGGTCTGGGTGCTCTGGTTCCTGCTGCTGGTGCTGCAGAACGCGAGCTTCACTCTGGTCTCGCGAGCTAGAAACAGCGACAGCTTGTTCTACCACGCGCTGGCGTCGATCCCGAGCAACGGGGTGTGGTTCCTGTCGCAGTTCATCCTGATCGACAACATGGTGCGCATCATTCGTGACTCGGACTGGTGGTTTGGCGTGCTGGTTGGAGCGGTGTACGTCGTCGGCACCATGACGGGCTCGCTCGGTATGCACTGGATCGCGCTGCATCATATCGAGAAGAAATCGGCGAAGCCGGCAGTCAGGTACGTCAAATGAGCTACATCCGGTTCAGCTTCGACACCAAAAAGCTTGGGCTGAAGGAGCCGTGCATCCGGATCTATCCGTTGCCGTGCATGCACCTGGGCGCGCCGCAGTGCGACGTCCAGTTTCTGCGCGAGCATATCGCACGCATCAGTCGTGACCCCAACGCGAGGTGGGTCTACATGGGAGACGGCGGCGAGTGCGTGACGAAGTACTCGAAGGGCGACGTCTACGGACAGCTGATGTCGCCGCAGCTTCAGCTGGAGTGCCTGGTCGATCTTCTGACACCGATCAAAGACAAGGCGCTGTTTGGCATCCGAGGCAACCACGGCCATCGCGTGTACAAGGAGACCGGGCTGTCGTTCGATCACTCGCTATGCAAGGCGCTCGGGATTCCGTACATGGGTGTCGGGACGTTCTGCAACCTGATCGTCAACCGGTCGAGCTACGATCTGTTCTTTCACCACGGCATCGACTCGGGGATATCGTTGCGCGTGAAGATCCAAGCGGCGGAGGCGTTCATGCTTCACATCAACGCCGACGCCGTCTTCACTGCGCACAGCCACATCGCGCAGGAACTGACGCCGGCCGCTATCGAGGAGGCCGACAACTACAACTGCTGTGTGCGCACCAAGCTTCGCCAGCAGTACATCTGTGGCACCGCGTACGACTCCAGGACGGGCTACGCCGAAGACAAAGGCTTCCCTCCGCTCCTGCCGGCGTACCTCGCGGTGGCGTTCGACGGGCGTGTCATCGAGGGCCATGCCTCGTACAGTCAGTCATGCCAGGTCTGGCGAAGCGATGGCAAGCATGCGCTGCGGCACGAGTACTTACTTAAGTACCTGACCGACCCAGAGAGGAGAACTGAGTGAACGTAGTGGCGTCGATCTTGAACGGCATGATATGCCTGGTCTTCGGGCACGTACCTGAGCACCGATTCCGTATACAGCGGATCGCGGGATCTTTGCTCGGGCACGTCATTACGGAATGCGCCCGCTGCGGGGATGAGCTTTGAGCGAGCCACAGGTAGTAGAGAGGTTTACGGTAACCGACCGTCGCCGGCAAGAGGCAGTCGAAGACACCGCGATCCCGGTTCCGGCACCGGCTGCTGAACCTGAGCCTACGGCGAAGCGGTACACCGCTGTCAATATCAACGTTCCGCAGAACATCTACAAGCTACTGGACGAGGTGTTCGAGAAGAGCAAAGCCTCGCCCGCGATCAATCCCAAGGCGGAAGACTTCAACGACTTCTTCTTGGCGATGACGTTGCAAGGCGCGAATATCATTCGGCAGATCATGGAGCAGGCCGAGAAGCGGCTCGTGACTGCTGTAGATGGCCCGCTGCCTCCGCCGCCGATGCGCGATGGCCGCTACGTAGGAAGGAGGACGTGATGATCCCTGCTAACAAGCGCGCCGCGTTCATTATCAAAGACCTGTCGGAGCAGACGCCGCGCCGGCTCGTGGTGGGTATCGCCGGTGAAGCGGTGCCGCCGCATTTCATCTACGCCGACAACGTCACGATGAGCGAGCACGGCGTCGTGCTCTGGCGCCAGGACGACAAGCTTGGGCCCCAGGTGGTCGCGGGGTACACCAAGGAGTTCAACGTCGCGGTGTTCGAGGCCGCGCTGCTTCACCTGATGACGCGCGAGGAGTTCCAGCAGCAACAGGTGAACGACAGCAAGGCGTACGAGGACGTCGTGCGCGCCGCCGACCCTGACGCCGCCGAGGCCATCGACGCCGGCAAGGCGCTCGCGAAGTTCCAGCGCCGGCAGATCTTCGAGCAAACGGGCCAGGACGACGAAAAGACCAAGGGGATACCCAAGAAGACGGGGCAGTACATCTAGTGCGCTCCTGGAGGCGCCTAGCGATTGTGACAGAAATGACAACTTCTAAGGCTGCGGAACGAAAGCAGAATTTTAGTGACTGGATGGCACGAAATGAACAGTGAAAAGGGCGCAGTCGTCTTCGATGTCGATGGGGTGCTCGCCGACTTCTACGTCGGCTACAGGCTGATAGAGCAAGGCCTCGGCCTGCCTGTGACGATGGAAGATACGTGGGCGGCATACCTTGATGACAGGGTCTGGAAGATCATCAACGGGAGCGCGGTGTACTGGAAAGATCTGCCGCCGTGCGTCTCTCCCTTAACCTTTGTTAGAATAAATGCACTGCAGTACGGGCGTGAGGTATACTTCGTCACAGCCCGCGTTGGAATCAACCCGAGCCTGCAGACGCAAACCTGGCTGGAGTTCAACGGAGTGCATCGGCCGCAAGTGATCCTGACGAACAGGAAGGCCGAGGCCTGCAGAGCGGTGTACGCGGAGTATTCGCTCGAAGACAAGGCCGGTAACGCGGTCGCGATCAGCTACATCTCGCCAAACACGAAAAGCTTCCTCCTGGATGTTCCTCGCGGTAAGGCGCGGACGCACAACCAGTTCGATCATCAGGTAATCGGCGGCAGCGTGCATCGTGTCGATACCGTCGAGGACTTCCTGAATAAGGTGGAGTGATGGGACACGACCTATCAATGCCATGCCCCCCGGACTGTCAGATGTGTGCCCGGGAAAGATCGATGGAGAAACAGATGATGACTACGCCGGGCGGCTCCTCGGCCCTCGACCTGTCATCGGCGAAGCGGGTCAAAGAAATAACCGGTACTGGTGTGCCGCGATCCATCGCGGAGACTGGTCAGGTGGCCGAGCAGACAGCTACGGCGAGTGGTGGGAGGAGCAGCCCAGCAACTGGAAGTGGCCCCGACCGTACGAATCCTAAAGACCTCATCGGCGTGACGAAGCCGGCGCTGCACCTGGTACCGCCCGCGCTTGCGCTGTGGGTCTCCGAGGTCTTCAAGCTCAGCGCCCTGGAGTACGGGCCGTACAACTGGCGCCAGAACGCGGTGCGGAAGTCGGTGTACATTGATGCTATTGAGCGGCACCTGCTCGCGATCAAGGACGGGCAGTGGTTCGATCCGAAGTCGAACAAGCCGCACGTGGCGCACATCGGCGCGAACTGCGCCATTCTTCTGGACGCATCCGAGCTAGGAAACCTGATCAACGACATGCAGTGGAGTGACGGCCCTGCCGCTGCGATCATTACACACTTAACGGAGACTAGAGATGCGGAACCCTATAGCCGCTGACAAGCTCACGCCGGAACAGGCTGAACGCCTGAACGAGATGGACCTCGAAGTGTACGAGGCCGCTCTCGACAAGTTCGACACTTCGCCCGGCGCGCTGTGGTACTACGCCCTTGGCCTGGCTGGCGAGAGCGGCGAGTCGGTAGATATGGTCAAGAAGCTGTACCGCGATGGTATGGGGCGGCTAACCCCGCTGATCGCCAACACGATTGCCTTCGAGCTAGGCGACGCGCTGTGGTATCTCACGCGCCTCTCCAACAAGCTTGGGTTTTCGCTGCGTGAGATCATGCTGATGAACATCGACAAGCTCTCGACGCGTCGAGCAAACCGCGCCTAGCAGGCTCTAGTAGACACAGAAGGAGTAGAACATGAAAACGTTCCCCACGTTTGTTTTCGCGACCCGTGATCCTTACGCCGATGTTGACAACGACGCGCGCTTGATCGTATCCTTGAGCATTTCCGGTGCTATCGATGGCGATGGGCCGACTGACGTCGCAACCTACAGGCTGATCGAGATACATACGGTCAAGAAAGAAGTCCGCGAAGTCTAGACAGAAACGCCCCGGCAGGACTCATCATCCTCCGGGGCGTTCGTCTGTTCAGTGTCGTCAGTGCTTCTCGGCGTGCCACTCAATGTGCCGGTCTAGGCGGGCATCGATCTTCCCTACATCGCTCCGCACGTCGCGCACATCTTCTGCGAGGTGGACGATGTCGTTGTTTCGAATGCTGTACATAGAGTACATGACGTGCCCAATCCCGGCGCCTAAGGGCACGAGTAGTGTCACGATTGCCGCGATGTCGCCTAGCGTGAGGGTCATCTGCCGTAGAGCTTTCTGATGTGTCTCATCCGGAAGAAGTTGTAAACCTCGCTCCAGATAAAGTCGATGGTTTTCCAGAGAAGAATGCCCACAAACCAGTCAAGGGCTGTCCAGGCGAGGTCAGCCAAGCTATGGGCGCCGAACACGGCTAGAGCTTCTTGGCAGCGGCTTGCGCCTGCTCCGCAAGCCTCGACTCCGCAGCCTGAGCTCGTAACTTCAGAGCGACGCCGGCCGCTTGCGCTGCCGCGAGTTCGGCGTACGCAGCAGCCTTCGCTTTGCCGCCTAGTTTGTAGCCGCCGTATCCACCACCGAACACGCACACCACGGCGCCAACGAGTTCCATGATCAGTCGAGCTTCCATTACTTGCCCTTTCCGTTTTGCGGAGTGGACTGCCACAGCAGCCAATCCTTGGTTTGAGACGAACGAGACGATCCCAGCCAGAACTGCAGCGCCATGCCGTAGCCGCTGACGAGCGAGCCCACCATCATCATGAACTCGGTGTTCGACGGCAGGCCATGGAGTGTGCCATAGATCATCACGCTGAAGAACCCTAGCGTGTTGAGCAGCGTCAGCAGTCCCGGCACCCAGGAGTGCGTGGTGGACTGCATCTGCCGCGCCGCCTGTATGTCGGCTAGGCTGGCGTCCAGGATTTTGAGTGCGTAGTCCTGCGCCTTCTCGGGCGGCAGGTGCCACTCTTCGATCAGGCTCTGAACGGTTTGCCCGAGGCCCTTGACGACCTCGGCGCCGGCTTGTCCGGCCGCGACGCCTGGCGTGGTTCCCGAGAGCCAGTTCAGAAAATTCATCAGCTATTGCCTCTCCCCGGTGATCACTTGTTGACGAAGCCGGATGGCCCGATCACCCACCTGATGCCACCACTTCGAATCAACCATCGCGGCGCCGGCGTTCTCCCACTCGCCGTCGTGCATCGCAGCAAGGAAGCCGTGAAACATCAGCAGCCCCGCGATGCCTAGGTTGAATGTCATGTTGATCAGCACCTCGAACCGGACGTCGTCCAGCTTGTACGTCCACGGTAGATGAATGTTGAGATCCTGACAAGCGTCATCGACGTCGTCTTTCAGGATCTGCGCCGCCTGCTCGTGTGTGATGTCGCTTTTGCCGTCGTACCAAAGCAGCGGCTTTGCGTCGAGGTTATGCCCGACGCCGATAGTTTTGTGCCCTGTTGCGTCGATGTACGGATGGAGAACCTCGCCCTCGTCGCGTACCAGCGCTTCAAGCAAAGTCATTAGCAAAGCTCCAGGATCGCGCTTTCCATCACACAAGTGACAGTTGCGGATGCCACGCTGTGTTGAACGGTCACTACAAGATTCTTTGTAACGGTCGAGTCCTCGGCGCCGGTACCGCGCGCCGTGGTTGCCATGTTCAGCGCGCCAATAACCGTGGCTTGTGACGCCACAGTAGTAAGGCCCGCGTTTATTGAGCCGCCGCCTTGCGCCGGGCCGGCAATGCTCATGCTGCCGTTCTGAGAGTTCGTGGCGCCTAGTTCGTTCAGCAGTAGAGTTAGCTGGTACCCGATGCTTGTGCCGAGACTAGCAGTGTTCGACACGCCGTCAAAGACAGCAGTCTGGAGAGTTCCAGTCGCTATTGTGGTTGCGCCGTACTTCAGCCTGAACGTATCTGTCGCGTTTGAGCCCAGGCCCGAGGCTGTGATGTTAAGCTGAAGAACGAGGCGGAAGCGGCCTGTCGTACCTAGCGTGCCGCCAGTGATAGAGAAAGTGTAGATAGTTGTCTCTACCGTGGTGTTCGACACCGTCGTCGCAGCGGTGACGCGATTGAGAACGGACACGCCCGTGCCGACTGCCGTGCCTGCGGTGTCGTTGGCTGTAGTAGGCGACAACGTGCTGTAGCGAAGCTGCCCGTTGTTGTCGATCCAAATGTTGTAGAACGTACCTGCGCGATTCTGAAGAGACAGGAAGCCGGCGCCTGTGTTTGTGGCGTCGCTGTTACGGCCGATCTGTACGAAGCGCCCGTACTGTCCGTTACCGGTATCGAATGCCGCCAAGACCACCGGCGAGGACTGCGTCATGTTCTGCGGCTGAAACTCTAACGTTGTGGTCCCGTTCTCTTGGACCTGGATTGTGTCGACTGTCGGTGACGCCGAGGTGTTGAGATAGAGCGCGGTACGCCCGGCGGATTGGCTCTTGACCTCTAGCTGGGCGGTTGGCGCCGTTGTGTCGCCCAGGCGAGTGGGCTGTCCATCGACCGAAAGAAAGACCTGGTCCGCGCTTCCGCCACCACCAGACCCGATAAGTCGCAGCGTTGTGGTCCCGGTCTTGTCCACCGCTCGTAGGAACGCGGCTTTCGCTTGAACAAGGTCGGCTGCGCTCGCGGCGGCAGTCACCGTCGTGCCGATGCACACGATGCCGCCATCGGTCATGCGCATCAATTCAGTGAACGCACCCGGCACTACCGAGGCGTACTTTCCGAAGATGAGCGAGGTGCCGGCTACGGTCGCAATCGGGCCGCTGGTCCCTCCGTTCATCATGATGCCGCCGTCGAAGCGGGAGACGCCGCCTGTCTGCCAGATTACGTAGTTGTTAGTGGCGCCGGATGGTGTACCGCTAAGCTTCAGCAGCGAAGCGGTAGAAAACGTGCCGCCTCCCGTCAAAACGGGGGGTTGCAGAAATAGATTTGCGAACTCGGAGGTGTGCCCAACGTTAGCGGATATGCTGTTTGGCGAGACATCGACCCCGGCAGTGAACTGATCGTTAGGGCACGTCAGCGTCGGCTGAAATGACCAGCCCGAACCGTACGCCGAGCCTGTCAGCACAATAGTGGGCGCGTAAAACATGGCGAAGCGAGAGATAGCAGCGGACGCGCCGATGACGTGAGGACCAGATCCGGAAACGATGAGCGGCGTAGCGGCAAGCGTTAGCGCGGTGCCGCTGACGTACGTGAAGTTTGCCGAGCTAGTTAGCAGCCCTCCTGCGCCCGCTATCACGACTTGGCTCTGAACCAAGCCGGTATCTGTCACGGCTCCTGTCGTGATGCTGTTGATGACGAGCGTGAGCAGCGTCGCGTTGTCGACTACGAGGTTGGCGGCGCGGATGGTTCCGAACCGGCGTCCCGTAAGACCAAGGTCAAGCTGCTCGCTGTACTCCGGGATGCAGTGGTGTCGGAAGACGTGTTTGTTGATGTCGTACTCAGACATGGTGTCCTTACTGGGCTCGTTGGTGCCGGGCAGCAGGTTGCGGCGGAAGGTCGCGGATTGCTCTTTGCTGGCGGGCGTCGGGCTGTTCCACCGAAGACAGCCGGCGCTCTATTGCGTCAAGCCTGGTGTGAATCGCGGCGGTGGTGTGCGATACTTCGTGGTTGATCTCGCGTATGCGGCTGTCGACGTCGGTGTAGCCTTCGAGCGCGCCTTTGGTCAGCGCGGCCCACAGCCTAACCGCCATCAGCCTAACCTCGGGCGGCGCCTCGGTGACTAGCTCCTCGCCGTGCGCGGTTACGCGCGACAACCGTACACCGCTGTCACTGCACGCGACAGTCACCAGGGTCTCCATCATTTCGTCAGTGCCTCAAGGAATTCGGCTTCTCGGCCCTCGGGAATCGTGTCGTCCGCCCAGGCCGCGCTACAGCCCGAGACGACGATGACGCCGTCGTCGATGCAGCCTTCGAGCTCGAACCATCCTCGGAAGTTGATCGACTGGAACAGCGCCTTGAACTTCGCGAGGTACGGGCCCTCCGGTACAACGGCGCCACGCTTAAACCAACCACCGCTAGTCCAGACAGGAGCGCTGTTATCCTGAGCGCGATAACCAAACTCCAGGCCGAGCCGGCTGCACCACTTTCTGAGGTAGCGTGCATCGCCAGAAAGAAGATCAACAGTAGGCGTAGGGCCAAGCGCAATTTTGTCATAGTGCCGCCGGAGCTCTTCGATGAACAGCGACTCGTCGGACGGTTTCAGACTCGTCTTCGTCTTGACTAGAGGGAACGGCCCGTCGACCACGATCAGGTCGGCGTGCCGGCACCAGGGCCAAAGCTGACTTCGCCGAACCTGCTGCGCTCCTGGAAGCTCGATCCGCCCGTACAGAGCTACGTCGTGCCCCGAGGCAACGACGCGCTCAGCGGTTGACTTGCCCGTTCCCGTTGGACTCACCCAGAGCACGCGCACCGAGTCCTCCTGTTGCCGCGCCGATCAGGAATAGCGCCATCGGCGTCGACATGCCTTTTTGCTTTGCCCAGTCCGAGACGTTGCTGATGCCGCGCTCGCCGAGTCGGTTCTGAATGAGCTTGCCGACCGGCGGAATGCCGGAGTAGTCGGGCCCGTACTTAGTTGCGAGCCAGCCGCGCCATGCTGTTTCCTGGTACTCCTGTGGCGTGGTGCCGACGATGCGCGCGTCTTCGCGAACGCGTTGCGCACCGACGTTGATGTGCTCGCGGTACGCCGCATTGGTGACGCGGCCCTCTGGCAGGTACCAGTCGAGCATGTGCCGGTCGAACGCTACGGCCTCGGCGTCGCCCTTGGCAAGGCCCTCGCGCAGGCTCGGCAGCGCCCGGTTGAACTGGAAGACCTTTGGGCCCGTCATCTCTGCACCCGGGTCTTGCATGGCGCGCAGAAGGTTTCCGGAGTGCCCCTTCATGAACGTTCTCTGAAACTCGGCCGGCGCCGCGCCGCGCTTCCACATCCCGAATGCTTTCAGCGCGGCGTCGACATTGCTAGTCGCAGACGATTGCTGCGGGCTCGTCGCGGCGTACATCCGCATGAACATGTTCCAGTCTTCTGGCGTGCGGAACATGCTCGCGACGTTCTGCGCCGACTGGTACCACGTCGCTTCGCCCGGCTTCTCGCCCAAGGACTTCTTCAGGAGCGTGCCCGTCTCGTACGCCTCAGTCGACCGCTCAGTCGGCTTCATCCTGCCTTTGATGTCGGAGACCGTCTGCTCAAGCTCGGGGATGCTCGACAGCCGAACCTGCTTCAGGTTCACGTTTGGCTCGACAGGCATCGTCTGAGAGCGATTGAGATCGAAGATTGTATTCTGGCCGGCGCGATGACCGAGCGTGGTGGCCGTTGCTTCCTGGCTCGGCGTCGCGGTGATGTTATAGAACGTCTTGCCTTTGTTCTCCCAGATATCGGCAGAGAGCGCCGGGTTCTCCAGTAGCTCGCGGCGCTTTGGATCAGCAATGAACTGGCGGATGCGCTCCGCCGTAGGC
>Ga0187846_10000602_pt1 | contig 20460 bp, 15 predicted proteins | sample TC_taG_FD_161473 | JGI IMG/M metagenome (GOLD analysis project Ga0187846, IMG submission 161473) | Biofilm microbial communities from the roof of an iron ore cave, State of Minas Gerais, Brazil - TC_06 Biofilm (v2) | ecosystem: Environmental > Terrestrial > Deep subsurface > Cave > Wall biofilm...
AGACGTTGCCTGCTTTTGCAGGCTCGAGCACAAAACGCAGTCCGGTATCATTGCGTTTGTTCTCGATGCTGCCGAGACCGCGGCCACGACTTTTGAAGCGCACGCGCCTGGCCTGTCCCAGGCAGACGCGGTTGAGGGCCTGATATGCACGGGTCGCCAGGGTTTGGGTGAGGACGGCATCGATGTGGTCGGCGATCCAGGTGCAGCAAGCTTCTTTGGCGAAGGTTTGCAGGGCGTACTCAGTGAAGCCATATTGCTCGCGTATACGAGAGAAGGCGGCTTGACGCTCCTGCTTCTGGCTGCGCGGGATGGCGCGAGCGTGCTGCCAGGCGGGGTCGGCCCGCATGCGGCGCAGGCGTGTTTGCCCCTCGGAGAGGATGGCATTGTACAATTGACGGCCCGCTTCCAGATGGGCGCGCAGACGAGCGGCCTGTCCTTGCTCGACGACGAGTGGCAGTTCGAGCAGCATGGTGGGTGTCTTGCTTCGCTTCCCCATCAGTGGCCTCCGCTCCTTTCTCGGTTTGAACATGCATTCCAAGTGTAGCAGGGCTTCTCGCCGCTGTCAAGTACCAGCAAACCCAAGCGGTGACGTTCCTGGTGCCCCTTCCACATCCTAAGCAATGCAGATCATCATATAGGAGAGTAAGCCACAACCATAAGAGTCACTATATCTGAAACATGCAGCGGTATCGCTCTCTTGTCAAGGATCATGGGTGTCTGCGATGATACCACATCGGAGAAACAAATTTATCTCGCCCTACTTTTTAGAGAGGCTAGAAAGTACACAACGTATCTGAATGGAGCCAAAAAGATAGGTCATTGACTGATTATCTCGATTGCAACCGAGAACGGAGCAGACGTTCGCAACCAACCTGTATTCTCAAATAAGCATGAAAATAGCGCGGCCTCATAAAGAGTAAATCTACCCAAAGGAGGGTAAAAACCGCGCTTAAAACGCACGACACAAACCGAATTTTGCTGTTTTACCTTCCGATCACCGGAAACAGTGTTACAGCCTGAATTTGCCACAGAGGTGTTGGCTAGTCTTGCTTCACCCATGGATGGGTCGTAAGGACCAGTTTCCGGTTGGGGCAACTATCCACTTTCGCTCTCAGGATCAACGTCTTTCCCTGTAGGGTCCAGCTGTAGGTCCCCGTTGCTGCGTCTGAGCCATACGACTCGGCACACACCATGAGGTCGGTGAAAGAGACCTGGCCTGGTGAGACCTGGTAGGTGCCATGGACGAGGTCTCCGTCGTCCGCATTACTAAACACGTGGACACCGTCGTTCCTCAATGTCAAGGTCCAATGTCCCACCGCTACGGCCAGATCGGGCATCGAGGCCACATCCTGCTGCGTGATCGTCACGGTGTAAGTCCCCACGATTGGTGAAGTAATCACCACACTCGTGGGAGTAGGTGTGGGCGTTGGTGTCGCGGTGGGGGTGGGAGAAGACGTTGTCTGATTACCGCCACACCCTACAAGTACAAAGGGTATCAAAATCAATAGCCCAACGAAGGCAGTTAGAAACCGCCGCCTTTTGTTTCCCTTCTTCATGGTATTCCTCCTTTTTTGGGAAACATTGAGTAAAGCAGTATTGGTCGTTCAGTTCCTGCATATCCATATGCAGCTACTTCACCCGTTGCGCAACGTGTGCTCTTCTGACACCTTGTCAAAAGAAAGTGAGGGTACAGAAAGACAAGTTTTTTATTTGCCTATACCCTCACTTTCCAAGTGATAATACTCTCAGTAATTCCTTAGATTGTGTCAACGTACGATTAATGCTTTCAAACAAGAAGTAACCATAGTGAAGCTGCATAGCTTTGGTTATTCTGCAAAAGCTAATTCACACATAGCATACAAAAGTCTGGATGTCAATTAGAGGGTAGGGCTAGGGCTATAGGATGGCATTACCGGAAACGTGGGCAACGCAAAAATGGTAGGCGTAGAGCGAAGCTCAATTCGTGCGGGGATAAAGTCAGCTTTTACAGCTTCTGAGATGAGCAGACAAAGTTAACAGATAGCCCGCATACTCTTCACTGGTCATTATTGTGTAAATAGTGCTATTTGTTTTAACTGTCCTGCATCTTAATCCAGCCATGGCGTAGCGCGTGCACGACAGCGGCAGTACGATCATTCACTGATAACTTTTTGAGGATAGATGTAATATGATTCTTCACCGTCTGGTCACTGATCTTCAAGGATTTGGCAATTTCTTTATTGCTGTTGCCTCGCGCAATGTAATCCAAAATTTCAACTTCGCGGTTTGAAAGCGGAGAGTAGAAGTCTTTAGTAACTGTGTCTTCCTCTTCCACTGCCAGCTCGCGGAATGATTTAAGGACGCGGCTCGCAAGTTGTGGCTTCGAGAGCACATCATCATTGATTAAATATTCTCCGCGACTTACCCTGCGTACGGCATCCACCAGTTCTTCGGGTGAGATATTGCGTGTATAATAAGCTGCGGCTCCCACCTTGATCGACTGAAACAGCCGCTCCTCATCTTCCGAAGGCGTTAGGATCATGATTGCCATCTGTGGAGCAAGATGGCGCAATTGCCTGGCTATTTCTAGCGGATCAGTAGTTGTGAGACCTGCATCGATGAGTGCCACATCAGGATTTCCAATGCGGGACAGTTCGAGAATCTCAGCAGCATCGGTGGATTTACCAATGATGACACAATCGCCCATTTGTTCAAGCGTAGAGCAGATACCCTGGCGGAACAAGGGCTGCTCATCAACGACGATTATTCTTATCGTTTCCATCTAATTCCTCGCAACAGAGCAGCTAGATTTGTATGGTTCTGATACCTTGCAACTAAATGCGTTCAAGGCGACGTAACGTGGAGTTGATTCCTACACGCAGGCACTCGATTACACCCTGGCCAGTAACTGCGACAGACTCGAAGCTCGGCACATGGTAAGGATTGAGGTATTGTTCAAGCACGGAGACAGGCAGAATATCCCGCAGATCCCGCTTGTTCCACTGCATAACCATGGGAAAATCGTTGATATCCTTGTTCATGCGCCGCAGTTGCTCTTGAAGTTCGTTCCAACACTCGATGTTCTCTTGCAATTTGCTGGCCTGAGAGTCGGCGACAAAGATCACGCAGTCAGCGCCCTTGAGAACAGAGATGCGAGTCTGCTGGTACAGGATCTGACCTGGGACAGTATAGAGCTGAAAGCGAATCTGGAAGCCGTGAACCTTCCCGAGTTCAAGGGGGAGCAGATCGAAATACAAAGTTCGCTCAGTTTCCGTGTCAATCGAAACCATGTCTCCTACGTCTCGTGGGTTGACTGCCTGGTGTATATAATGCAGGTTCGTGGTTTTGCCGCCCAGACCAATGCCATAGTAGACTATCTTACAGTTGATTTCTCGTTTGGCCATGTTTATTAGAGACATACGTGGTTGTTCTCCTACCCGCTCATACGCGCCTCTGCCTGAACGCACTGCTTAATCATGAAGCATAAACCGTAAGGCGACCCCGCGGTCGCCTTATTATCAATTGCTGCTTGTTACGGACCAGTATACAGCATTTTACCTAAAAGTCAAATAAGGTGTGAAGCCGCTTTATAGCTTGCGTTTTAAATTAAACGACAGTACAGTACTTTTTTGCTGCCCGGTGCAGAACACTCGCTCCTGTTGAAAAAGTGTGATGAGATGGTGATACCCAGCCATTGACGAATACATGCGAAACGGCTAGACTAACAGTAAAGCAAATAAGGATAAACGTGCTATACTATAAATAGGGGAGGTAGGAAAGAATGGCTATGGATACTGCGATTACCACTGACTTTGAAGTAGTGATTGGCCTTGAAGTACACGCTCAACTTCTAACGAAAAGCAAAATGTTCTGCTCATGTAGCACGGACTATGCATACGCTGCACCAAATACCCATGTGTGCCCTATATGCATGGGTATGCCGGGTGTGTTGCCCGTCATTAATCAGCAGGCCGTTGCATACACCATCATGACGGCCCTGGCCCTCAACTGTACGATCCCAGAGTACTCAAAGTTTGACCGCAAGAACTACCCGTATCCTGACCTGATGAAGGGGTACCAGATCTCGCAATATGATGTCCCTCTGAGCAAAGATGGGTATCTTACGATTGAACACAAAGGTCAGACAAAGCGCATCGGTATCACTCGAGTTCATCTCGAAGAAGATACGGCGCGCCTGCTGCATTACGGTGGCTATAGCCTTGTGGATATAAACCGTTCCGGCACTCCCCTGATGGAGATTGTCAGCGAGCCCGATATACGCTCGCCAGAAGAAGCGCGACTCTACATGCAGAATCTGCGTGAAATTCTTGTCTACCTGGGTGTCTCTTCCGGACGTATGGAGGAAGGAAGCCTGCGTTGTGATGCAAACATCTCTGTTCGTCCGCGAGGGCAACAGAAACTAGGCGTGAAGACCGAGGTCAAGAATATGAACAGCTTCCGCTCGGTGGAGCGGGCGCTCGCGTATGAAGCGCAGCGCCAAATCGAGTTGCTACGAACTGGGCAGCCTATTCTCCAGGAAACGCGTGGCTGGATCGAGACAAAGGGTATTACTGTAGCACAACGAAGTAAAGAATATGCGCACGATTATCGTTACTTTCCTGAGCCAGATCTTCCACCGCTGTTAATTAGTCGTGCCTGGGTTGAGGAGTTGCGGGCACAACTTCCAGAGTTGCCTGATGCTCGCCGTGTTCGTTACATGGATGAGTATGGACTTTCGGCACAAGATGCGAATATACTGACTGAAGAGAAAGCGCTCGGTGACTACTTCGAGCGAGTTGTTACAGCCTCTCAAACGGATGACCGCAAGGCACGCGCCAAAGCAGCCGCTAACCTGGTGCTCAACGATGTAGTGAGATTGCTTAAAGCGAATTCCATTTCGATAGAGGAGAGTCGCCTTTCACCGGCAGCCTCAGCGAACCTGCTTGATCTGCTCGACAAAGAGCGTATTACAGGCAGGCAGGCTAAAGAGGTAGTGGAGGAGGCTTTCACTTCTGGCAAGATGCCGGAGACTATTGTCAAGGAAAAAGGGATTGAACCGCCCATTAATGATCAGGGCGTGTTGAACCGGATTATCGAGGAGGTGATAGCCAACAATTCCAAGGCCGTAAATGACTATCGCGCTGGCAAGACAAATGCGTTGAAGACATTGATAGGCCAGGTAATGAACCAGACTCGCGGCCAGGCGAAGGCCGACATTGTATCAACATTACTCAAAGCAAAACTGGAAGAGACACCATCTAGCTAGGTGATGGCTCATTTTCTTGAAAAGGAGAAATGCAGACCATGCACGAAGAAGTGAAGTCTGCCGCGTTGAATCCCTATCACATGGCAGTTCAGCAATTTGAAGCGGCCGCCGACAAAATTAACCTCTCTGAGGATATGCGAGAGATTCTGCGACAACCCAAGCGTGAGCTCATCGTCAATTTTCCTGTTCGACTCGATAGCGGCCGGGTCAGGACCTTTACAGGCTATCGTGTTCAGCATAACGTCAACCGCGGTCCGGCCAAGGGTGGCATTCGCTACGGGCCTGATGTCACACTCGATGAGGTCAAAGCCCTTGCGCTGTGGATGACCTGGAAGTGTGCAGTCGTAGGTATACCGTATGGGGGAGCGAAAGGTGGCGTTATTTGCGACCCCAAGCACATGAGCCCTGGTGAATTGGAACGTCTCACGCGCCGCTATGCGACCGAGATATCAATCGTCATTGGGCCCCACAGTGATATTCCTGCACCCGATGTCAACACGAATTCACAGGTGATGGCATGGATTATGGACACGTATTCCATGCATGAGGGCTATTCTATCCCTGCTGTGGTTACAGGCAAGCCGCTCTCTATCGGGGGAAGCGAAGGTCGCAACGATGCGACCGCAACGGGTGTCTTAATCGTCACTCGCCAGGTTGCAAAGCGAATTGGTATGCCTTTGAAGGGAGCGCGTGTGAGTATCCAGGGCTATGGAAATGCCGGTTCTATCGCTGCACGCCTTTTCCATAACGAGGGATGTAAGGTCGTGGCTGTGAGTGACACGAGTGGTGGCATATATAATGAATCTGGGCTTGACCCTGCTATCGTATTGCGCTACAAGCAGGAGCGGGGAAATGTTAGCAGTTACCCACAGGCACAGCATATTAGCGTGCAGGAAGTGCTGGAAGTTCCCTGTGAGATCTTAGTCCCTGCGGCCACGGAGGGTGTGATTACAGGTGAGAATGCTGACCGCCTTCAAGCGTTTATTATTGCTGAGGCAGCTAATGGCCCGACCACTCCTGAAGCGGATCAAATTCTCTTCAAGAAGGAGAGGTTTGTTATTCCTGACATCCTGGCAAATGCAGGTGGCGTGACTGTCAGCTACTTTGAATGGGTGCAGGACCTGCAGAGTTTCTTCTGGGGTGTTGAAGAGATAACTCGGAAGCTCGAAATGATTATGAATCGTGCCTTTACCGCTGTTGCAGACAAAGCTGACCAGTATTCCTGTGATATGCGTTTGGCTGCAAATATGCTGGCTATCTCGCGGGTGGCGGAAGCAACACAGATGCGTGGCATTTACCCTTGAACTGACACTCCGCAGCCCCTAAAGGGGCGCGGCTTCTCGCCGTTGCCGGCTAGCTACGCGGGTATGCGGGTAGAACCGTATACCCGTGGGAGGTGCCATATCTCCAACTACTGGGAGTTGACCCAGATACTTTTGCCGAATGTTGATACTGCCAATGCCATCCCTGTGATAGGTCCAGTGGCACTTCGGACATGCAAACACCCGTCCTTTGACCTTGCTTCGTACATACCCGCAGCGGGGACATGTCCTGCTTGTATAGTGCTCATTCTGCAAGGCAACAGCCATGCCCAGGCGTACCGCTTTGTAGGTGAGTTTGAAGCGGACAGAGCCGTGGGACCACTGGTGAATTTTCTGGTTGTTAGTATGCCCAACATCGGTGTTTTGTCGGATATCTCTCACATCGCCAATGACCAGCGTTCGCACGCCTGCCTGATGGAGTGTGGTGATGAGATGCGTGGTCTGTTTGTGTTCGATATCCTTGATTTGGTGCTTGATCTTCCTGAGTTGTTTCTGCTTGGAACGGATGAGCCGCTTACGGCGTTTGCTGCCCTTTTTCATGCGTCCATCGATACGGCTGTTCAGTTGGGCTTGCAACTTGTTGCGATACTGCACTTTGGACCGCAAGAGCCGCCCGTTGAGAATGTGGGTCTGCTGCCCATCGTGCGAGACCGCCATGTGGATTTCGCCCAGGTCTACCCCTGCTACCTTCTCGCCCAGGGGCTGTGAAACAGGCTGCTCTTGCTTATAGGTGGCTATCGCCTCGTACTGTGTCCCTGTCCAGTGGATAACCACAGTTTGTGGCAGGTCCCACGGCCAATCCAGGATGAGCGGTGCGTTGCCTTTGCCATTGGAGAGGCGCAATTGTCCATCTTTGAGGCTCATCGCAGAGCGTTTATACTCAATCCGAAAGTACCACTTGCGCTTCCTGGGTGGGTGGGCATCGGAATCGCCCGCCTTCTTCCGCTCCCGCCAGCTTTTCAGGCTGGCAAAGAACGCTTCCACGCAGGCATCAGCAGTATGGGCATGCAGTTTCTTTGAGGTGAACAGCCGCTTCAGATGCTTCTCTTTCAGCCAGATGCCCTTGTGCCTGACAGTACGCCAGAAGAACACCAGCGTTTGAGAATAGAGCACACCGCACTCGTGGGCTAACTCATCCAGTTGGGCCGTCTTGTCAATATGGACACGCCGTATCTGGTACATCCTACAAGCCTTTCCGAGTGGCAATATACCGCTCAATCGTCTCTTTGCTGACATTGCCCGCCTTGGAAGCAAAGTAGCTCCGCGTCCAGAGCGAGGGCAAAACGAGTGGTCAAACGGCTCAAGCCATGGGAAACCCGCCTAACTACGGGATTGATATCCCGTGATTTGCGGCGGGTTACGTCCTATCACCTTGAATTAACGGAATTTGATAGGTAAGAAGAGGCCGTTTGGCTGCATAGCTACGGGCCTCTCCTATCTGGGTATATCTAGCTGGTTTAAAATCCGCGATGAGGCTCGCGCCTTGGCTTCTTCTTAGGCTGTTTGGTCTGCCTGCCAGGCCTGGGCTTTTTGCGGCCACGAGCGCCCCAGCTATCCTCATCCTCATCCTCATCCTCATCCTCGTCGTAGTACATTTCCTCCTCTTCCTCCTCCTTTTCCGGTTCCTCTTCTTCAGGGGTGAGGTCCAGATCGGAGAGAGTCGTATCCTCTGATGTGTCATCTACAAGAATATTCGGGAGGTCCATGTCATCTACGACGCTTGCCAGCCCGATTTCTTCCTCTTCGGGCTCAACGAACTCTTCAGTAGGATACTCTGGCTCGACCAGGGTTTGTGCACTTGTTACCTTGTGTCCATCCGTAACAGGGGCCGTGCTGCCACGCCCGGCTTTACGTAGCGGCGTTGGTTCTGGGGTCTCGGCTTCAACCGGCTCGGCTCCCTCTTCCGGTCTGGGTGTGCCGATTTCTCTGCGTCCAGCAGCCACATCCAGCCAGAACTGGGAGTAGTAATGTGCTCGTTCTGTGTCTTTCTCGCTATCTTTCCTTGTCATACTCCACCTTCTTCTGCAAAGGACTCCACAGGCTGCCCGAATCTCTAGCCGGGTCCGAAGCGTCTCTTGCTCCATTGCCTCGCAAAGGATATCCCTGCAGGAATCGTGAATCTCAAGCCATACCACTGTACTGATAGTGGTACTTCACCTGACATGATATGAAGAAAGTGAAGAGATGTCAAGGTGTTTTCGCAAACGAGCTAAAGTCCACAGCAAAGAGGAATGAGATGTTGTCAAACCCTCAAGTGCAGGCATATACTGATTAAGGTGTTTGCAGGAGCAAACTTCCGACTCTATAATACGATGTAAATACTTCTGGAGTACCCATTTAGAGGGAGGATACAATTGACGAGGATTCTCGATAGCATTGACAGTCCGGTACAGTTACGCGCTCTTAAACCTGCGCAATTGAAGCAATTGGCCGAAGAGATCCGGCGTGAGATCATCGAAAAAGTTTCCGTGAAAGGCGGACACCTGGCTCCTAACCTTGGTGTAGTTGAGCTAACAATGGCTTTACATTACGTCTTCGATACTCCCGATGACTTGTTAGTCTGGGATATTGGGCACCAGGCATATGTGCATAAACTGCTAACAGGAAGGCGTGATCGTTTTCATACTATTCGTCAATTTGGAGGCCTTTCAGGATATCTCAGACGCGAGGAAAGCCCCTACGATGTATTTGGGGCAAGCCATGCCAGCACCTCTATATCTGCGGCGCTTGGTTTGGCGGTAGCCCGAGACTTGCAGGGTCAGGACTTCAAAGTGGTGGCAGTGATCGGCGATGGCGCTTTGACCGGTGGTATGGCGCTAGAGGCCATTAACAATGTAGGCAGCTTGAAGAAAAACCTGATTATTGTCTTGAACGACAACGAAAAATCAATTTCCGATAATGTTGGCGCCCTCCATCACTATTTGAGCAACATACGCCGTATGGAAACCTCACCCAGTTACCGCCGCCTGCGTGAGATGGCAAAAGGCTCCATAGAGAAATTGCCTGTGGTAGGCGATAAAGCACGTGAGGCTGCTGGCCGCGCGGAGATGAGCTTCAAGAATTTTATGATGCATAGTAAAAGCGGGATAATCTTCGAAGAGTTGGGCATCAAGTTCTTTGGACCGTTTGATGGGCACGATTTGCCGCTGTTATTGGATGTCTTTGAGAATATCAAGCAAATTGAAGGCCCGGTGATGGTGCAGGTACTGACGAAAAAAGGTAAGGGCTGGGAGTTTGCGGAGAACGATTCAACGAAGTGGCATGGTCCGGGCGCCTTTGATTATAATACGGGCACCATCAAGAAAAATCCTGGTGATCCGCCGACCTATACAGAGGTCTTTGCCAATACGTTGGTGGAACTGGCGGAGAAGGATGAGACCATCGTTGGCATTACGGCGGCTATGGCCGAAGGAACCGGCTTGAAGAAGTTACACCAGCGTTTTCCCGAACGTTACTTCGATGTGGGTATCGCAGAGCAACATGCTGTCACATTTGCTGGCGGGCTTGCCGTATCAGGCATGCGCCCCGTTGTTGCCATTTATTCGACATTTTTGCAGCGCGCCTTTGACCAGTTTATTCACGACATCTGTATGCAAGATTTACATGTCGTGTTTGCTATGGATCGCGCTGGCGTAGTCGGTGAAGACGGCCCCACGCAGCACGGTATCTTCGATATCGCGTTTATGCGGTCTATCCCAAATATGAAGCTTATGGCTCCCAAAGATGAAAATGAACTGCGCCATATGCTCTATACCTCGGTGTATATGGATGGCCCTGTGGGTTTGCGTTATCCCCGGGGGAAGGCCGTCGGTGTTCCCCTGGATACCGAACTGCGCAAATTGGAGATTGGCAAAGCGGAGCTCCTAAGCCCAGCTACACCTGAGGAGGCGGAGCGACAGGATTGTGTCATCCTGGCTTACGGGACAACTGTTGCCCAGGCGGAGGAGGCGGCGAAAGAGTTAGCCGAAGAAGGCATACACGCTGCAGTCGTCAATGCGCGCTGGGCTAAGCCGCTCGACGAAGAATTTATCGTACGCCTGGCTAGAGGAACATGCCATGTCGTCACCGTCGAAGACCACATGGTTGCTGGTGGCTTTGGGAGCACAGTACTCGAACTCTTCGAGTCTCGTGGCCTGCTGCGTAGTGTCGAAGTGCGGCTTATAGGGTACCCAGATAGACTGGTTGAACATGGTGCGCCCTCTATCCTCAAGGAATTGTATGGGCTGACCTCTTCACATATCAAGGATGTGGTGCGGGAGTTGGTGAGCGCCGAAAGCATGGGGGAACAAGCTAGCGCAATGACGCGAGCCGATTAGTTGCTCATCAATGTGATAAACTGTAGGAGCGCCTTTTGTGAGCGTTCTCCCCAAGGTCTATATAATGTTTGCGTTGATAGTTGTTCAACTCTCACTTCCGACAACTATCAGCGCCTAGAAAAGAGATTGATGTTGTATGGGAAATGACAATGGATCAGTGAATCCCCGTAGTGAAGATGCTTCCAAAGTAGAGCTTGATATCCCCCAGCCTGCAATCGACCCCATCCTGTTGAACTCGCTTGAGTGGCGCTTGATCGGCCCATTTCGCGGGGGAAGAGTTGTGGCGGTGGCTGGAGATCTTAAGCATTCACAGGTATTCTATTTTGGCTCGACGGGTGGTGGCATCTGGAAGACGACCGATGGCGGTATCCTCTGGGAAAATGTTTCTGACGGCTACTTTAAGCGTGCATCGGTTGGCGCGATCGCCGTCTCGCCCTCCGATAGCAGCGTAATCTATGCTGGCATGGGTGAGACAACTATCCGAGGCAATGTTTCGCATGGCGATGGTGTATACAGGTCTACCGATGGCGGCAAGACCTGGGCACACCTGGGATTGGCAAATACCAGAAATATCGCCAAGGTGCGCATTCACCCTCAAAATCCTGACCTGGTGTACGTCGCAGCTCTAGGACATGCGCACGGGCCCAACCCTGAACGAGGACTGTATCGTTCACGCGATGGCGGTAAAACCTGGGAGCAGATCCTCTATCGCAGCGATAAAGCAGGCGCAATTGATCTCGCCATGGACCCAAGTAACCCTCGCATTTTATATGCCTCCTTCTGGGAAGCTCAACGCAAGCCGTATGCACTTATCAGTGGAGGAGAGGGTTGTGGCATCTTCAAATCGACTGATGGGGGCGACACGTGGGCCGAAATAACGCGCAAATCGGGTTTGCCGGCAGGGGTTCTGGGTAAGATCGGCTTAACCATCTCACCTGCTAAAGAGGGTCGCGTCTGGGCTATAATCGACGCGGAGGATGGAGCGCTTTTCCGGTCCGACGATGGAGGTGAAACCTGGGAACGGCTGAGTGAGGACCGCAACCTGCGCGCGCGCCCGTGGTACTACCAGCACATTTATGCGGACCCATTGGACCCCGAAACCATCTGGGCGCTGAATGTGCAGGCCTGGAAGTCGGTTGATGGCGGACGAACGTTTTTCGAGGTGCAGATACCTCATGGGGATCATCACGATCTGTGGATCGACCCACAAAATCCCCAGCGCATGATCGAGGGAAATGATGGAGGGGCGTGTGTGTCATTCAACGGAGGCTCTAGCTGGTCTAGCATCTACAACCAGCCCACAGGAGAATTCTACCACGTTATAACCGATAACCAGGTTCCTTACAGAGTTTACGGCGCCCAGCAGGACAACAGTACTATCAGCCTGCCCAGCCGTTCAGTCCTTGCGGGTATTACGCAATCGGATATGTATGAGGTTGGTGGAGGGGAGAGCGGCTATATCGCGGTTCGCCTTGATAACCCGGATATTGTCTATGCCGGGAACTACCACGGGTATGTTACCCGCCATGACCAGAGCACTCGCCAGGACCGAAACATCTCGGTCTGGCCAGAGCTTGCGACCGGTTGGGGTGCGAAGGATCAGAAGTACCGATTCCAGTGGACTTTCCCCGTCCTGCTCTCACCTCATGATCCGAACGTGCTTTATGTTACCGGCAACTATGTGTTCCGCTCAACTGATGAAGGAAGCAGTTGGGAAGTAATCAGCCCTGATCTCACCCGCAACGATGTCACCAAGATGGAACCCTCAGGTGGCCCGGTCACTAAAGATAACACAGGCACTGAGTTCTATGGTACGATCTTCGCTTTCGCCGAGTCAACATTAAAACGCGGACTTTTCTGGGCAGGTTCTGATGATGGCCTGGTACACATTTCACAAGATGGCGGGAGAACCTGGAGGAACATTACACCTGCGGAACTACCGGAATGGGCACTGATTAGCATCATCGAGCCTTCGCCTCATGATCCCGCGACCGCCTATGTTGCTGCGAACCGCTACAAGCTGGACGACTTCCAGCCTTATCTATACAAGACGAATGACTATGGGGAGACGTGGACGAAGATTACCACGGGCATTCTGGAAAATGACTTCACGCGAGTAATTCGCGAAGACCCCGTCCGACGAGGACTCTTGTATGCCGGAACTGAGACTGGAGTGCATGTTTCGTTCGATGATGGGGAGCACTGGCAATCCCTCCGTCTCAATCTGCCAGCAGTGCCCATTCACGACCTCGTAATCAAAGATTCTGACCTTGTCGCGGCAACGCACGGGCGATCATTCTGGATTCTGGACGATCTGACGCCGCTCCGCTACATCAACGAAGAGGTACAGAATAGTTCAGTCTACCTGTTCAAACCACATCCGGCTATGCGCTTTATAAGCAGTTGGGGATATTCCCGCGCATCAGCACCTGGAATTTTTTACCGCATGACTGGCGACATATTGGTTACTGCCCGTCGCGAGCAGAAACCTGACGGGAAAATGGTGGATCGCAATTTGGATGCCGGTGATAATCCACCTGATGGGGTAATTGTGTACTTTTACCTCAAAGAGAAACCGGAGGGGGAGATGAAGCTCACCTTCCTCGATGCGCAAGGCAAAGAGATCAAGACCTTCATGAGCGCACGGGCGCAAAATCATTTGCCAGAGTCAGAAGGTTTGCCAGATCCAACTGATTTAGAGGAGGATAAAGAGAAGAAGGATCCTAATGTCTCCAAGGCGGCAGGTACGAACCGCTTTATCTGGAATATGCGCTATCCCGATCCGAAGAAGGTAGATGGCTACGTAGCGTCTGAGGCTGTGATGGCTGGGCCAGTCGCCCCTCCTGATATATACCAGGTGCAATTAACAGTTGGGGATCAGAGCTATATTGAAACTTTCGAAATCCATAAAGACCCACGGCTGCGTGGTACGCAGGAGGACCTGGATGCACAGTTCGAACTGCATCTCAAGATTCGAGATAAGCTCTCAGAAACTCACGATGCAATTAACACACTCAGGAATATCCGCCAGCAATTAGAGGATTGGGAGAAGCGTACACGTGAACGAGACGATCATGAAACGGTATCCAAGGCTGTGAGGTCTCTGAAGGAGAAGCTATTTCCCATCGAGGATGAGCTCATTCAGTCCAAGGCGAAGACCCGGCAGGATACCATGAACTACCCGGTCAAGCTCAATGGCAAACTGGCCTGGTTAGCTGCTGTAGTTTCGAGTTCTCTGACTACCCCTACGCGGCAGGAGTACGAGCTTTTTGAGGACCTGTCAGAGCGCATTGATGTGCAACTTCAGCGATTGCAAGAGATCATTGATACCGATGTGGCCACTTTTAATGCACTGATGCGCGAATCCGAAGTGCCAGCGATTATTCCAATTGCAACGCTTCCAAGCAAGCAGTGAGAGAGAGAATTTTTCTTGCGTCTTCCACCGCTCTGTGGTATACTCTCATGCTAGCGGAAGGCGAGTCTCGTACTCATAACAATCATGTATCAAAATACACACGCTCTTTGATTGACGAAAGCCTGGTGTATCTCGATCTTTCACCAAGGCTTACGTATGGAAACCCTTGAGTTGATAAGAAGAGAGCGGAGGATCAAAAAGGGAGGATCCATTTTTTGGCAAACATTATCTCGATGAAACAGCTTCTTGAAGCGGGCGTGCACTTTGGACACCAGACCCGTCGCTGGAATCCCAAGATGCAGCCGTTCATCTATATGGATCGGAACGGCATCCATATCATTGACCTGCAGCAGACAGTGACGCGCCTGAATGAGGCATACAAGTTTGTTGAACAGCTTGCTGCCGAGGGTGGGACCATATTGTTTGTTGGCACTAAGAAGCAAGCCCAGGAAGCTGTGGCTGAAGAGGCCAAGCGCTGCGGCATGTACTATGTTAACCATCGCTGGCTGGGTGGTATGCTAACCAATTTCCAGACTATTCAGTCGCGCATTCGCTACTTGCATGACCTGGAAACTCGCCGTGACAGGGGGGAGTTCGAGCGCCTGCCTAAAAAAGAGGTGCAGCATTTGCAAGACGATATAGCGCGTCTTGAGCGCACTCTGGGTGGTATCAAAGATATGCGACGCCTGCCCAATGCGGTCTTCATCATTGATACACGCAAGGAACGTACTGCCGTGCTGGAGGCGCGTCGCCTGGATATTCCCATTATCGCTCTTGCTGACACAAACAGCGATCCCGATGAGATGGATTATCCTATTCCTGCCAATGATGATGCTATTCGCGCGGTTCGCCTGCTGAGTTCTAAAATTGCTGATGCCGTCATTGAGGGTCGTCGCCAACTGGAAGCTCAACAGAAAGATAAAGAACTGCAAGAAGTCGAAGCAGGCGAACTAGAAGAGCCTTCTCCGGCTAGCAGTGAAGCAGAGAGCGTTTCTTTTTCTGTTCCAGCAGAAGAAATGATGGAGGAGACGCCGGAAACACCTGCTGAACCTGAACTCGTTGCGGAAGAGGCAAAATAGGGACGGTGGCTCTCGCTTGCAAGGCCACCCCCGCCCTATCTAAGATCAAATCCCCAATGCCTGCATCGTCCCCAGGGTGCGACAGGGCCAGGATATATCTACAACTCAGAGGCGGGAGATAGGACCGCGTTCCATCTCCCGCTTCATCTTGTGTGTGAGGTCATAGTGTGTACGGGGAGGGACAGGGTAGTGAGACTCGTTCGGATGGTGATCTCCCATCTTAAGCTGTACGCAATATCATATTGGAACATTTTTGTCAAGCACTCAAGGACCAAAAAAGATGGACAGAAGCGATTGTGGTTTCATCTATGGCCTGGGTATGATAGAACTGAGAGACTGAGGAGTAAACAGACTATGGACTATGCTGCTGCAGACGTCAAGAAGTTACGTGATGAGACAGGAGCAACATTTGCAGATTGTAGGAATGCATTAGCCAAGACGAAAAGCTGGGACGAAGCTGTCAAATGGCTTGAAGCAAGGACTGATCAAAAGGCTGAGAAAATGAGAGAGGCTGGTCGAGAAACCAAACAAGGAGGCATCTTCTCCTATGTTCATCACAACCATTCCCTAGGGGTACTGTTGGAACTCAATTGCAGCACTGACTTTGTTGCTCGCAGTGAGAGTTTTCGCCAGCTTGCGCATGATCTTGCCCTGCAAATCGCTGGTGTTGCGCCCAGGTACATCAACTTTGAAGATGTGCCATTCGAGATTGTTGAAGAGGCTCGTTACGCGTTTCTGGAGGATCCTTCAATTGAGCGAGTTCCAGAAGCAAGGCGTGATGAGGTGGTCAACAACAAGATCAAGAAGATGTTCGCCGAGCAGGTTTTGATGATGCAGCCCTGGGTGAAAGATGAGACAATTATAGTGGGCGACCTTGTGAAAAAGGCAATCGCTGAAACGGGTGAGAATATTGTATTGCGGCGTTTCAGTCGCTTTGCACTTGGCGAAGAATAAATAAATGTAGGGTCGGGGCTTGCCCCGTCCTGTGTAAGGCAAGGCTCCGGCCAGGACGGGGCAAGCCCCGACCCTACATTATCGCGCATGGGAGTATCACAAAACATGTCTCAAGAGACTTCATCCCTGGCGTATCAGCGAATTCTACTTAAACTGAGTGGCGAGGCGCTCTGTCTCAACAAAGGCTATGGCATCGATGCGGAGACAGTGCAGCGTATCGCTGGTGAGATTCAGCGCGTGCATACTCTTGGCGTAGAGGTAGCGATTGTGATCGGCGGTGGGAATATCTGGCGCGGCGCGGATGCTGCTGCAACGGGTATCGATCGCGCAACTGCCGATTACATGGGTATGCTGGCGACAGTTATGAATGCACTGGCATTACAGGACGCCATGGAAAAATTGGGTATGGTCACACGCGTGCAGACCGCTATCGAGATGCCGCCCGTGGCCGAGCCGTTTATTCGCCGCCGGGCCGTGCGCCACCTGGAAAAGGGGCGCGTGGTGATTCTTGCGGCGGGAAGCGGAAACCCGTTTTTCACAACCGATACTGCGGCAGCTCTCCGTGCTGTTGAACTCAACGCTCAAGTTTTGCTTAAGGCAACTAAAGTGGATGGTGTCTATGATGATGATCCCATGCGTAATCCAAATGCCCAGAAGTTCGAGGAATTGAGCTATATGCGGGCGCTCAATATGGGCCTGAAGGTTATGGACAGCACCGCGCTTTCCCTGTGTAAGGATAACCACCTGCCGATTGTGGTCTTCAACCTGAATGAGGCTGGTGCGCTCGAAGCCATTGTGCGCGGTAAGAAACGCGGAACGCTCGTTCATGACGTGAATGATGTAGAGGTCCAAATTATTGCGCCCGTGTAGCATGATCGACAACGCAGGGGGCACGAGAGGTACTCTGGCCCCTAAAAAGGGAGCATTTCTATGGTAGACGATATTTTCGAGGACGCTGAACGACGTATGCAAAAGGCGGTCGAGATACTGAAACAGGACCTGTCGTCAATCCGCACTGGCCGTGCCAGTTCGGCGCTTGTGGAACGCATTACGGTCGATTACTATGGTGCACCGACGCCCATTAACCAGGTTGCGACAATATCTGTTCCTGAAGCGCGTTTGTTGGTAATTCAACCCTGGGATCGGAAACTTCTGATTGATATTGAAAAAGCCATTCAGAAATCCGACCTGGGTATCAATCCAAACAACGACGGTCAGGTAATTCGTCTCGCCATTCCCTCGCTCAACGAGGAGCGTCGTCGTGAAATGGTCAAAATCCTCCACAAAAAATTAGATGAGCATAAAGTTGCCATACGCAATATTCGTCGTGACGCACATGAAAAATTGCGCGATCGTGAGAAAAAGAAGGAAATTTCCGAGGATGAGCTGAAACGTAGCACAGATCGTCTACAGAAGCTCACCGACCGCTTCATTGACGAGATGGAGAAGGTTGGGAAAAGTAAGGAACTTGAGATTTTGGAGGTCTAACCTTGACCAAAATACAAAATCTTTTTCCCTCCTTAAAAGGGAAAGAGGCTGCGCGGTCCCAATCTAAGGCAGTGAATCAGCCAGCGCCTGAGCAAACACAATGCATAGTGCGCCATCTTGCAATCATTATGGATGGCAATGGACGCTGGGCAACCCGGCGCCACCTTCCGCGTCTTGCCGGGCACAAGGCGGGTGTGAATGCACTCCGGCGAGTGGTCGAGTACGCTGCTGATGAACATATCGAGATGCTTAGCGTGTATGCCTTTTCAACCGAGAACTGGAGGCGACCACGCCCCGAAGTGGAGGGGCTGATGCGTCTCTTTTGGGAGACTATCCGCTCTGATTTAGAGAAGCTCCATCGCGATGGAGTGCGCCTGCGCCATCTCGGACGTTTGCAAGACCTCTCTCCTGATATTCAGCAAGCTGTGCGGGATTCAACAGAACTGACGCGCAATAATACCCGCGTTGCGCTCAATGTCTGCTTTAACTATGGCGGGCGAGCCGAACTGGTGGATGCTGTTCGTCAAATTATCGCTGACGGTCGTGACCCTGACTCCATCACCGAGGAGTTGATTAGTTCCTATTTGTACACCCGGGACCTGCCGGATCCTGATATGGTCATACGCACAGCGGGGGAAATGCGTGTCAGTAACTTCCTGCTCTGGCAATCAGCCTATAGTGAGTATTATTCGACGCCGACCCTCTGGCCCGATTTTGGGCGCGAAGATTTACGCGCCGCCCTGGAAAGCTTCCGCCAACGGCAGCGGAGATTTGGACGTCTCGCTCCATCAGAACATATAATAGAAGAGGCAGCATCACCCGCAAATAGAAAGAGGGGATAGGGACTGTTTATCGCGGGTCAAGGCTGCTACAAGGAGCCACGTGCAACCCGCAAGTGAGCAAGAAGCACAAACGAATGCATCGGAGAAGGCCAGGAGGCAATGGAATCGCTCTCTTGTCCAACGGATTATCACGGCTTTGATTGCCATACCGGTTGTGCTGGCTATTGTATGGCTTGGTGGCTGGTGGGCATTCGCGGCAGCTTCAATTGTGGTCATCCTGGGGATCTATGAACTGCATAGAATGATGCTCCACGAGGGGTATCATCCACTCATATTCATCAGCCTTTTATTGAGCGTAATTTTCCTTGTGGCCGCTATGTTGCCCCAGCTGCGCTTATTGCTGCTTGAATTGGGTCTGGGTACAGCACTGCTCGTTAGCTTTCCATTGCTCTTCTTCCGCAAGAAACTCGAGGGGGCAGTGGTCGATTGGTCGCTCACGCTGGCGATGGCTATTTATTTGGGCTGGCCCTTGAGTCTTTTTCCCCTATTGCGTGGGTTTCAGGTGGGTATCAGCCCTGGTTTTTGGTGGGTACTTACGGTTCTACTTGGTGTCTGGGGATTCGATTCGGGCGCATTCTTCACCGGCCATTTCGCTGGCCGGCATAAACTTGCTCCCGACATCAGCCCTGCCAAAACATGGGAAGGGGTAATTGGCGGCATGATACTATCCATCACTGCTGCCCTTCTCTTTACCACCTGGCCGCTTGGTGTCCCATGGTACCTGGCCATCGTCCTGGGTATTTTAATTGGATCAGCTGCGACACTCGGTGACCTGGCCGAATCTCTTATCAAACGCCAGACCCACGTCAAGGATAGCGGGCAGATTATTCCTGGTCATGGAGGTATCCTTGACCGCATTGATAGCCTGCTCTTCGCCGTAATCGTGGTCTATATCTTTGCACAGCTTGTTGGGAAGCTCTGAATTTAGGATACCTGATCTATATGTCTACAAATAAAATGTAGCAAAGCATGTAGCAACACCGACGACCCAAAGCAAAAATAGCGACATAAAGCGAACAACGCACCGATAATTAGAGCATGGAGAGAACGTGAACGAACAATGATGAGCAACTTATGCCGAATCTCTCCTTCGAAATGTGTTTTGCTTGGTAACCTTAAGATGTTTGCTAATTATCAATAAACGAATGAAAGTATAAGACAGATATTAACCTAACGGCTAACCTGGTTTATCTCTATCGCCTTGCGGAATGAGTAAGCCGTCTTAGAGCAATGAACTAAGCATTTTCTGCTTCACCCGATTCGTCCTCTAATCTCTCGCGAAACAATGTCTCTGCCTCCTGAACAGTCAAATCCAGAATAGACGCGATGGCAACAAGCAGCTCCGCATCAGTACTGATCTGCCATAATAGAGCCAAGCTGCGTAAGACAAAATGCCCACTAACAGTATCATCCTCATCCATATATATCTGTAATGCTTTCAAGAAGAAATCACGTGCCTGCTGCGGCAGCGACTGCTCCAGAGCCATCAAGCCCAACTGGTAGTAAGTTTTCGCCTGTTCGTAGCGGTCGTTGTATTCGACGTAGATCTGCAAAGCTTGCTGATAGTATAGCTCAGCCTGCTGCCACTGCTGCTGCTCTTGGGCCATAATGCCCAAGTTGTGGTAGGTGCTAGCCTGTTCGTAGCGGTCGTTGTACTCGATCTCGAGCTGCAAGGCCTGCTGGAAATACTGCTCAGCCTGCTGCCACTGCCGCTGGTCTCTGGCCACCACGCCCAAACCAATGTAGGTTTTCGCCTGTTCGTAGCGGTCTTTGTATTCGATCTCGAGCTGCAAGGCCTG
>Ga0187846_10000603_pt1 | contig 20453 bp, 24 predicted proteins | sample TC_taG_FD_161473 | JGI IMG/M metagenome (GOLD analysis project Ga0187846, IMG submission 161473) | Biofilm microbial communities from the roof of an iron ore cave, State of Minas Gerais, Brazil - TC_06 Biofilm (v2) | ecosystem: Environmental > Terrestrial > Deep subsurface > Cave > Wall biofilm...
CAAACAAACCAAATTTGCCGAAGAACAAGAGTTCAATCAGAATGGAAGGCCATTCGTCCAAGCTAAAATGCTTTAACATGGCGAAACTACAGACCAGATCAGAACGGAGAGATACTGGGGATTCTCTCAATTTCCGGATGTCGCTCTGTATAAATCTCTTTCCAGGATTTTTTGTTTTCGCTTTACTAATCATACAAGCATTTTTGTCCACACCAGTATAATCTAAGGAAGGATCCAAGACAGTAGGCACCCATCCCGTGCCGCACCCAACCTCCAACACAGTAGATAGGCCGTTCTCTCTGCAAATTCGGAATATTCTTTGAGAGTATTCTTTGTAGGCTTCACATCCTTCCCAAAGAATTTCTTCAGCTTCTATGCGCTCTGAAGTATACCATTCAGAGATATCCGGGAGCCTACTGTCCTTAGACCCCGAAATTCCTAATGCCATTCTTCTTCCCAAGTGTCACCCCAAAATGCCGCCCATGCGTCAGGTTTGTCGTGATTCCCAGGGAATCTTTTTGCATACGCTTTCATCGTGTCTCCGAAAGGCCCTGGGGCAGGATCGAACCACGGATTCATGCTTTGATTGTGAAGATGGATAAACGGGAAGTTCGTCACAGCCCAAATTGGGGGCAAACCTCGACGGAAACATTCAGATGGATACTCCCCATCGTAGAATATGCCCCCAGTCTCATCGAACTTCCCAACTTTTTCCCATATCTCTATGGGAACTACTTGCCCTGCGGGGCCAAGCCGATTCCATTTGCGAACTTTGTCGGATCCTTCGTATTTGAACCAGAATGATTTCTCTGGAGGATAGACTGGGCTGCCATCAATCTGGGTGTAATTGCACTTCAAGAACTTCCACAGTTCCGGGGATCTTAGATCTTCTTTATCCCATTCATCTGGATGGCGCCTGGAGTCTTCATCCGGGACGAAAGTCTCGAACTGAGAAAACTTAACTCCGGACGATTTAGATGGATCCAACAGGGATGAATCGAACCATTTAGATATAGAGCCGACGTGCTCTGGAAGAGGAGAGAACACAAGGTCATCATGAAATAAGCAGACGTGAGTGTAGCCAAGTTCCTGCAGCCACCTCATGCATTCGTTAAGAGTGCCGTTGATATGGGCATAATTCTCAAATGGTCTAACTAACACCGTAGTCTTTTTATCGTACTTTAGCCAGTCCAAGGAAGGGCTAAGGCCACTGTTTTTCCACGTTTTGCTGGCTACATCCAGAACTACGTGGATGGGATACTCAGGCTCCATCTGGCTAAGTGTGCGAACAGTTCTACTAAGCTTGTTCCCACCAGTGCTTCCGATCGCGAATCCAACCTTCATCGCTGGCTCCAATTTCTATTTCGCATAGCCTGGAAGACGTAAGAGACGTCGTGTCTGCCATAAATCAGACCGAGGTGCTTGTCTTCCCGCAACATAGCGGGAGGCACCCAGGCATTTCTCATCTCCTCTTCGAAGCTCAGGTAAATGCTGGGAGAGATTGAATCTCCTTTCGGCCTCCAGAAAATAGCGGTAGGCACCCCCAGGTACTCTGCAACAATCCCGATGCCAGACTGGAATGAAACAACAAACCGAGCACGTTTCACGTAGGCTAACGTCTCTGAAATTTCTACGTTGCCTATAAATGGCACCCAATGCTGCTCTCGCACTAGAGGATAAACTTGACCAATCCAATACGAAAGGTCGTAAGGCGCTCCCACCACCACAACCTTGAGGCGCAACTCCTGGGTGATTCTTCTACCTAATTCCGCCCAGTCCTCTGGTTTCCACAGCGGCCCTCTGTTGTGTCCGTCTCCAGTGTTGGAAAGTAATGCACCCAAAAAGAACACACAATAAGGGCCAATCTCTTTCTCCAATTCTTCCGCTTGATCCAGCTCCCATTTCTTGAACTGGTAATCCTCCATGATCTTCCAGTTGGTCTCAAACTCCGGCAGCCAAGTTTCCAGTCGCAGGCCTCGTTCCAAGGGTGTGTTAGGAATCAAGGTGTAATCTATACCAGGCAAGTTGTCAGGCCCAGAATCAATGTACCGGTAGTGGCCCTCCTCATCTGTGGGGTGCCCCGGCTTCAAAATGCTGGAGATTTGATACTGCGAGACAGAGCTCACAAAACCGAACCTGCCAATAAACTCAACTGCTCTGCCCTCTTTGTGATCAACCCCTGAGGTATTCAGCGCCACGTGCACCTTACCATCCCCCAACTTTTTGGCGATGGATTGGACTTTCGTCATCCCCCAAATGGAATCACCAATTCCTTGTGGCAATAAAAAGCGCATTTTATTTGAACCTCATCCTGTCCTCCGAAACAGCAAATTTCCAGACCACGTGTCCTCGAAGTAAGCGTAATCTGTTTTCCCATGAGGAAGCTCGTGAATTGCGGCGAACACTCCAGCAGCCACCGCTGAATCGTTAGCGTCATCAACCAGAATCCAGCTAGCTTCGGACTCCCAGGCAAGCTTCATATCATGTTTCGCTGTTTCCAAATCGTGCCCGCCATCAATGTGAACCAGGTCAAAAAAGCCCTTGCGTTCAGGGAGTTCTTTCAGAGTCCGAGTATCGGCTTGAATGATCTCGAATTTGGGAAGTTTCGCACAGAGCAGTTCCCGAGCTACTGCCAAATCGTAAAAACTCTCTTGTGTATCTAGATCGATTCCGTAATAGAACAGCTCAGGGCTACCATGATAGAAAGCCAGAGCACTGATCCCTGCACCAACTCCAATCTCCAGGACGTTCTTCACCTTCAAATAGTAGGCAACAGAGTATTTGAAGCAAGCTTGGCCTTTCCGAAATTCCTCAGACCAAACCCAGGGATATTGTTCTCGCACTGCTTTGGGTGGAAGAAATGGCCGGTGGTCGTAATTCAAATTGAGATAGTGATCTCTTATAGCTTTCGCGTAGGTCACGATTTCTTCTCCAAACACCTGGGGGAGGCCCTCTTCGGCTTTTCGATGCTCGAATGGTTTCAAGAAGCCTGGATTACGCATGTGAGGAGATCTCCGTCTGGATTCCCTGGCCGGATATCGCTTTCTTCTCTCCCTACGTGAACCACTTCACCTACCAAATTAGCAAGAAAAGCAAGAGCCTGCTCTGTGTAGAGCCAGAGGTGCTCCTGAGGCTTATAGTGCTTCCACTTCCTCAGGCGCTTGTCATCCCAAGGTTCTATTACGCTCACATCTGGGGTTGTGATAACAATTATGCCCTTAGGGTAGAGGTATTCTACCTTGAGCATCGTAAGGAACTCTTTCGGATCCTCCAGATGCTCCAATACGTCGAACAGTGTGATGCACTCAACCTTAGGCACTCCACCATCTAAAGTGGAAACGACCGGGCTGCTGCAGCGGTGCCTGGCAGAACGAGCTGCTTCTGTGTTTGGCTCAAATCCAGTGCATTGGTAATAATGCTCTGCAAAGCGCAGAAATTCCCCCACACAACAGCCTATGTCTAGGATTTTCTCCCCTTCTAACAGCCAGCGAGAGACCAATCCAAGGCGAAAAAGATTGAGTGGGGTGTTGGCTGGGCCAGCCGCGTACCCTAAATAAGTCTTTGCGTATGCCTTGCCGTACAGCCTCGCGTTATAGTGAAAGCGGGTACGGATGACCCCGCAACAGCTACAGCGAGTGTATTCCCTGTCCTCAGGTCTGGTTGTGGTAATAGAATCAGTTCTACAAATCGGGCAGGATTGTCCAGAAACCTTCTCGACCAGTTGTCCCATCTGTAGCTCCTAGCTAGCGTATTGGACGGGAAACTGCCGTCGGGTTTTTGTTATGAACGGGTTGCGGAATGGAATTCCCGCTTGAACAGCCCGGCGCAAGCGTCGATGGAACTTTGCCTGGAGACGGAGCCGCTTTACTTCATCTTTGGAAAGTTTCAGCCCACGCTGAACTTCTTGCTGCTGCTGCTCCACACTTCCGGTAAGGCCCCCACCCACTTTCACATCGATCGCGGTAACAAGGGCACGACGCACCTGGCCTTTCTCATCGATAATCGTGGTCTCCTGCAGCACTGCAGGCCGAGGGTGCAGTTTCTCCCAGTTGTAGTATTCCTCAACAGCCGCACGAAACAGTTCTTTCAGTCGCCCAACTTTTTGAGGAAAATCTTTTGGAATACACAGATATCCAATGCCGTGGTGAAAGAGCATCTTCCTTTTGCGCTTGGAAATCTCTGCTTCTGGATCACCAATGTCTACAGCGATTTTCCGATCGTAATAAAACCTGGCACAGGTGCCTTCTTTGCCTAGTTCGTTCTGCAGATAATCTACATTCCAGTGGGAGATATAGCCTCCACCGATTGCAGCACTCATCGCATCATTTGGTGCGCCAAACTCGAACTTCTCTGGCCCACCAACGCGACGTTCGGTGATCTCTTTCACTTTCCCATCTGCTTCAAAGCTTGCTCGTACCTCGTAGCGCTGTCTTTCTGCTTCCATAGAAAACCTCCTTATGCAACTGTCTGAAATGCAACAGTCTTACTACTCTTACTTCTACCAGTAGCAGCTTTTTCCTGAACTCCCAAGCTATTCCAGGGCAAGTCATCCTCTCATTAAATACAGAAAACGGGAGAGATTGAGTTTCTTCTCTCCCGTCTCTGAATTTGATAGATTTCCAGACTCAAACCGACCCATCGTCTCCTTCAAATAAAAATCTGGAATCTATCATTCCGCACTCAAATCTTGACCTTGATTTGAAGCGGTAAACTTCTGCAGCAAACGACTGCCCCGATGCAGGGTTTTCCTGGATGATCTCCAGGGGGTCGCGCCGCTGGAAGACTAGGCACTTCTTCGGGTCTCCCAGTATCCAAGCCTTTGCGACCATGAACCGAGAAACCAAAAGCTTGTACAAACCCTGCAATGGGTTGATGGTCATCACGTACCCAGTGTCTCCCGAGGTGGCAGAGGGCACGGATGGTTGGAGAGTTGAGTTCAACAGCTTGGCTCCGACGAACTTGTCGTTTACTGATACCAGCAACGTGTTCGGCGCAACCAAGAACTTGTTGCCCAAATCGTCCGTGATGTTCATCAGAGAGATATCGGCTGATTCCAGGTTTGGCTGGTTCAACCGAGCGAAAGTGGTTGGCCGATTTGCCTTGGGGGCAGTATTATAGCTCCCGTTTCCTATCCCACCAGCGGCCACTACATCGTTGAAGGTGATATCCGGATCGACAATCACTCCCTGCACGGTGAAGCCAGTGCCGAGGATCTTGCCAATCGCGTAGATCTCCTCCATGATTTTGAAGTTTTCGCCCATCTGACTGGCGCGATTCTTGATCTGTCCAGTCTGATCGTCATCGAAGAGCTCGCGCTCGAACGATTCAATCATGCCGAATTTGAAGTTTGTCAGGACACGGTCGAGTCCAGCAACCGGGTTGTCCTGGAATTCTTGACCACGGTCAACTTTCTTCGGCAGATTGGGACGGAAGAGCGGCGCATAGAATTCCTGATAGCGCCGTGAAGCGACTTCCGTGACCAGATCAGGATAGACCACTGGAACTGTTTGGTAGCTGTTGATCGCGTAGGTCTGGATCCCTGCGCGTAGGAGCTGCCCAAAGGCAGACTCTGCATTGGCTTCACGCAACCTCGCAGCTTGGTTATAAACCGATTCGCGGAGGCGGCGGAAGCTGAGAGCAGGATTAAACCAGTCAACCTGGTCTGCTGCCTGCTCCCAAACGTTCTTTGGTCTTCCTTCCATGATCCTATTGCCTCCGTTAAATCGTTGCCAAGTTGGTGTTATTCGGCTTGATGGCAATCAACAGCGTGGTTACGCCTTGAGTTGCCACGATGCCTTGTGACGCTCCAGCGGTGACGGTGAAGAAGTTCTCTGGGGCCACGAAGCCGATAACTGCACCGCCTGAGGCTCCAGTCTTCTGTACGCGCTGAGGGTCACTGCCAATTGTCACCGCATCTCCAACGAAATACGTCGCGTTGTCATCTGCAGTAAACAGGCAGATGGCACGTGTGATGACCGTAATCCTCGGTACCGGCAGATTCTGCTTAATGCTCGGAATGGGATTCGTGTCATTGGAGACACCGATGAAGTTGGCAGCGGAGGTTGCGTTAGCCTGGTCTGACGCAACTGCAGCTCGGGCGACTTTGTTGACTGTGTCGAAGATCAACAGGTCGCCAGAGTTTACGGTGTTCGTCAGATTGAATGGAACGCCGCTAATGCGTTCCTTTTCAATCTTGACGTTATTCCGTGGTACAGACACTGGCTTGTCCTCCTCTTACAGATTCGCTACTACTGCTGTTTCTTCATCGGGACGCCCTCACTGGCGAGTCCCGTTACGAGCTCAGAGTGTTCCGCTTCGCCGGATCCCCAGGATGCAACAGCGCCTCTGGCTCCGTTCCCTTCTACACCTTCCGTCAGCCGAGTAATGACCCCCTCCTGTGCGGATTCCAGGAAGCGAGCCGTCCTCTTGATCTCTCCAATCTGCTCCTCGCGCCCCAGGCCCAGCAACTGCCTGTACAGCTCACGAGCAACACCAGAGGGGAGAATCTCTCTCTTCACTGCTTCACGCAGCAAGACCGTCGCACTCCTGGAAGACTCCATGAAGCGCATCTTGCCACGGTAGCGTTCGATTTTGCGGTCTTTTGCACGGTTAGACTCGACGAGACGTCGAATTGTCCCCGTCAGGGTTTCGATGCGGCGATTCGCTTCCCTGATGATCGGTCTGGCAATTCGACGCTGTCTGCGGTTCCGGGCGAAACGGCTCGTCTTGATTTTGTAAGACTTGCCTACACCCGAGGTGCTATCATCCTTGTGGCCCCAGTCCTCATCTCGGTCGTGGTACCCTCTCGTATCATCCACTCCCTTTGGAAGACCTTGATGGCCTGCCTTGCCGAGCCCACCCGAGAATGAGGCTTCAGCTTCTTTGCTGTGCCGACGGCTACGGAAAGATTCTGCAACTACACCTGGACGAGAAGCCATGTCCTGCTCCAGCGACTCATCCATATCGTCCAGATCGTCGTCATCATCATCGTCATCATCATCGTCGTCGTCGCCTGCCTCCGAAGACGCAACGGTGCGGGAAGATCCAGGAGCGGCACCCCCTGGAGGTGCACCCATCGTCCCTGCGCCAGGGCCAGCCGGAGCAGAGCCTGGAGACACTGGAGCCATTTCATCCTCGTCTTCATCCTCTGCGCCCTCGTCCTCGTCTTCCAGACCTTCATCTTCCACAGTCTCGTCTTCGGAAGTCTCGTCTTCGTCCTCTTCTTCGAGACCTTCATCTTCACTAACGTGCTGCCTGGAAGCCTTGACTTTTGTGTACTTCCTTCCACCACCGTAGTCTTGCTGATTACCCAGATCCCCTCTTCCCTCTTCATCTTCAACGTCGGCTTCTTCCAATTCATCAGGAATATCGCCGGGAGCGGGCTCTGGTTCTTCGTCACTGTCTGCGTGGTGACCAACTGCTTCTTCTGACTCGAACGCTCTCTTCCCCTTGCGGAGACGAGACGCTCTCAGCTTGCGGCCACCAGCACTTGATGCTTTGAGTCTTGGTCTCGCCATGTCGTTGTCCTCCATGCCTCCTGACGGGTTGATATTGCTGTACTGCTCTTCGTTGACTTGCCCTGGCCCCCGGCCTGAAATCGAGCTTGCGGCATACAATTTTTTCGCCGCTTCGAATGCCGCCTGCTTGAGTTCATCTGGGTTGTCAGAGTTATAAGCCGATACGAGAGAGTCAGCAATACCCTTGGTTTTCTCGGGGCCGAGAGCAGCTGCTTCCCTCGTTCGCCTTCTTGACCTCATGCTCCTACTTACTTCCCGATGCCTCAAGCCACTGGTTTTGCCTCGATGACTCTCCAGCATTTTGTCAAACTTCCCTCGGGCAGCAGGCTCCGTCACAACATCAGCGCTGTCTACCCGTTGAAACTCCTCCACGTAGTTCACCTGCTCACCATTCATGGTAGCAGGTCTCGTCTTGCCAATCGCGTTAATCGAAATCCCAAACAGATTCTTGGCGCTTGGATCGCTCAGAATCGTGTCGATCATGTCTGTCAACCATTTGGCAGACGGAAAGAAATGAAGCTTGCCACGGAGCCGAACCTTGCCAGTATCTGGGTTGTTGTCTGTAAAGCAATCGCTATACCACCCAACCAAATCCTTCATGCTGCGTTCTGGCAGCGTCTTCTCCTGGATAGCGTCTGGATGGTCAGCATAAGCCTTAGCGCCGTTGAATACGTTGACGCCCTGCCGCAGAGCCTCTGATGAGTAGTAGTTGCGATCTTTACTGTTTCCGAGGCCCTCTTCTATAATCGTGACAAGGAAGACACGGCCCTTTTGCGTTTTACCTTGCGGGGTCTTTTGCTTCTCGTCCTGCCCTTGCTCTATAAATGGGTTGCCTTGGACGGACTCTCGAATCTGGTGTTGCTTCAACTGCTTCTTGCGGCGCTTTCCTCCAGACAGCCTAACGCGCTGAATCCCCGCGCGTTGAAGCTGACCCTCACTGGATGCACTGTTCGACATAGTGTCCTAGTAACGCGGCGCTTTCGATTTCAAGATATCCCCATGAGACAAAGCTCTCTGGCGCTGCAGCCCAAGCGAGCTCCCTGGCCTCATTGCTCTTTGCGTCCCCCCATATGGAGGTGTCAACAATATATTGCTGGGCCTATCTCCCACCGGCATGGGAGCATCTGCCTCCACATATTGAGTGTTTCTTCCAATGTTGCGGCGGTCAATTTCTTTTTGCAGAGGGAGCTTGAGGCGCATGTCTGGTGGTGGATCAGAAGTTGCAACATCCACGCCTGGATTGCCTCTTCCATACGGCTTGCGCTTGGCCTCCTTGTAAAACCGATTGAACCGAGGCCCCTTGAACTTACGGCCAAGCTGCGGGATATTTGGAGCAAACTCATCGCTCTCAAAGACCCCTCCGAGTTCTTCGTCCGCCGTACGCGCGGCTCACCGCATCATCGAATTTCTGCATCTTGGCTTCCATCGCCATGTTGCCTGCAGTCCTCTTGCGCTCTGTATCTACGTGCGTATCTTGTGGGATGACGTCATAAGTGGTTGCAGGCAAAGCCTTGGAAAGCTCTCCAACTCCGTGCATGTAGCCCTTGGTACGATGAATGTCAGGACGCCCACCTTTACGAGCAGCATCCACAGCCCTCAGCCTCTTACGAAACTTCTTGCTGTGGTCAGCGATGTGTTCCATCAGCGCAGCTCGAGCTGTCTCAGAAAGGTGAGGGTCAGCCAGCTGGAGGCGATGTCGCATAATATGTCCACGGTGGTCATCCTCTTCCATCGCCTCGTTGATTCTCCCCAGGGAAAGCAGGCTCTTGTGCTCGCCATCAATAATCTTGATCAGATCCGGGCTGTAGTTAGTTGTCGAGCTGGTGTCGTCTGTCGGCACCCCTCGAGTGAACTTCCAGCCATCTGCCTCTTTCAAGCGATGGCGTCTCATCTCAGGCAGCTCTCGAAAAGTGTCATCAAACGCAACAGTTGTGTCCGGTGGTACTGCCTTTGCTGACTCTTTCAGCTTGACAGCTTTAGTGACTGGATGTCTCCCACCAAAGCTGTCAATCTCTCCATCCCAACCAGAATCATCTGCCGAGGAGGGCCTCAAGTCCGGAGTCGTAAGCATAGCTCACCTCTCAAAATTCTTTGATAACCAATCCACCACTCATCATCTCTTCGGTCTTCTTCACCGGTGGGCTGTACGCCATCCCGCTGCGCCATCCGCTCTCGCGCTTGGGGGCCTCGTAAGGCAAAGCAAACGGATTGTCTGGAGAGCTGTTCACCACAGCAACCGGGCTTCCACCCCGGGATTCCGTTGCTCTCCGAGCAATGTCTCTAGCCATTCTAGCGTGCATACGCTTCTGGCGAGCAGGCCAACCCCCTGTTGATTTGGTTCCAGGCTCTCCCATCCGTTTAATGCCTGCATACTCCGGAGACTCAAATCCCTCTGGGTGACTCTTATCGTAGCGAGGAGCCACGTAGGGCTTCTGGCCTGACTCTTCCAGAGAGTGCTTATGCTTCTTCCAGAGAGCGTTGACCATCTTTCTGTCATCAGGGTATACCCGCACTCCGGTCTCAGACTGGATACGATCCAAGTTGGACAATTGAGCCCGGGACAATTGACCACCTGTTCGATCGTACAGACGCCGTGCTCTGGAGCGAAGAGCACGGTCGGACACTCCCTTTCCTTTCTCTTGCTTCACTCCCCACTTCATTCCCTTCTTGCCATACTCCTGAGCTTCCCGCTCTGTTCGCTTTCCCCGGAACAACAGGTCAGGCTTCGCCAGCCTGCGCACTGGCCGAGGATAATCGCAGCCAAGGTCCATTCCGATTCTTCCAGCTTCTCCAAACTTGGAAATCGCCTTTCTGCGAATCCTGGAGGCCACGTCATGGCGGCCTTCCGCATCGTGCTTCTTGGCAACCTTCATCATGCCGTCCAGCTTATGCTTTCGAGTCAGGGCTTCTCGAGACATCTTCATCGGGCTGCCCCATCCTTTCGATGGCCCAAACTTCTGGCCCCATTCTTTTGAAGCTCGCTTTTGCTGCAGCTTCGTCAATGGAACAGCAGGCAGATCTTGGCGGATATCTTGGCTCGGCTGTTCTGACTTCTTCGGAACAGGCACTGGACTCTCTTTGCCGCTGTGACCAAACTGAGCCTCACGCTGCTTTTGCTTCGCCTTGTTCATAATGTCAAGGTGGTGTTCCAGAGCAGCCACATGAGCGTGGCCGCGATCCGAGTCTAAGCCCGCCTTTTCTGCCTGCTTCTTGTGAAACCCAACAGCAGCCTTGTTTGCCTGGATAATAGCGGCAGGCGGCAGCTCACCAGCCTCGCCACCATTCTCAAACATCTCTTGCAATCTTCCAGCAACTTCTCGGTAGGAACGAGCAGCCTTGAAATGAGCGAGTCCTACGGGATTGTCCAGGCCATACTGCCTTGCTTTGCGCTCGTGAAAGCTGTGAGCTTCTCTCTGCACCGTGTTGAACGCCTCTGCTTCTCGCAGGCGCTTTACACCTCTTTGAAAAGGAATGCCAATTACCGGAGGCTCGAAATTTCCACCTTCGCCCTCTGGGCTAGAAGCACAAGCAGGATATCCTGGTCTCCACGCGTCTGTCATATTAGATATCCTCCATCAATCATCGGGTGATCGTGAGCCAAATCTTCTTCGTCCCTCCACCTCATCTTGGCCTTCACCAGATCCTCCCACTGCACTCGAAGCAAAATCTCTGCAGTGAAGACGAGGTTCTTCCAGAATATAGCGTTCTCAAGGACAATGGATTTGAGGCCGAGTTCTTTACGATAAGGCTTTGCATTGACCCAACGCTCGAGTTGAGAGACAAGGTTGACCGCCAAATCCCTGACATTCCTATTTACCCGCAGAAGCTCTGCGAGGCTGGGATTCCTCTTCACTGGATGCCTGGTGCCAATCCTCAATGGGCTGGCGCGGTTTCCCGCTTCATACCGCATCACCACTCGCAAGAGGCTACCTTCAGACATTTCGTCAATCTGGCACTGCAGCCTAACGTCCTGAGGATCTTCTGGCCTAGATGCCGAAGCGTACAGCACGTGGCTGTAGACCAACATCAAGAACGTGGAAATCTCCTCCGACTTATCAAGCACCTCAACCACTAGCTTTGGGTGGTGCGATTTCAGAACTTCATAGGCATTTTCTGCCACCTGTTACCTCACAATCGTGAATTCTCTTGTGTACATTTCTACTGCGCAAAGCCGTCCACCCAACCCGGCCCCTAAGTCAATTCCAATCTTGCCGGGGGCCTCATAGGGCTTTGGGAAAGGCACATGAGAAAAAACGATGTCCTTGCCCGGAATTTGAAGGCGGTCTTCCTTCCACCAGTCTTTCACGCTGAAGGCGGAAGTTTCTGGGGAGATTTCTCCACCAAGAACTTTGGGATGAGCTCCAGAATGACAGGCTACAAAGGGAAGCAGCTCGTCTTCAAACCACTGGTAAAGACTGGATTCTAAGAAGCGCAGATGTGAAGAAGGTATACGCAATGGGATTTCCACGCAGCTTATTTTGGCTTTTCCGTTGCCGTTTCCTCCTGAAGTCAGGTAGACCAATTTCTTGTCCGAAGCATAACTCTGGAAAACTTTTCGGCCACCCATACTTTCCCAAAGCTGCATCATCTCCCAAGAAGGTTTTGTCTCGATACACTGGGGGAACATCCACTCGTAGCAGCCTCGCAGAAACAGAAATTCTCCCGGCTGTCTCTGCAGGTCAATCAAGTACTGGATTACTTCCTGGCTATACGGAGCTGGGCCAAGGTAGGATCCCAAAAAGATCAGCACATCCCCCTGTCCTGGGGCAATCTTGTCCATAAGCTTGAGCAGCAAGCCCAAGTCTCCTCGGATATCTCCAATAACCCATTTATGCTGCATCTCTAATTCTCCTGAGGAGATTCTGCCAACCCGCATCGGATTTTAGTTGTTTTCCCTATCAGAGCAATGAATCGTCCTTGATTGTGAGCTGGCCATCCACAGCAGTCTGAAGCACATTTCCATTTGGATATGTAATCCTAATGCTAAAGCGAAACACCCCATTCTTGCCCATCTCGGAGGGTTTCGCTAGATCTCCAAACTTAAAGACATACTGCACAACCCCTCCGGTAGAATTGATAATTGCCATTGTAACCAAAGTAGGGGCTTTCGGCGGATTATTAGGCGCAGTGATTGCATAAAGTAATGTCACCGTTGCTCCAGTGACGTCTAAGGGGGTTTGCACCGGTGGAGTCTGAGTGGAGTCCACGGTGACAAGATTCACCTGCAAAATATTGCCAATCTCTCCAATGGTAAGGTCAGCCATGTTCACTTCTCCACAAGGAGCGTTCGGCCGATCGGTGTGCTAACTCCAGCTGTACCCCCAATTGGCGTGCTTATTGCCTGAGTGCGCCCAATCGAAGTGTTAACAGCCATCTCAAACAACGGAGAAAATTTTGACAGCGCCAAGACATAAGCATCCACTCCGTGAACATCCGTAGGCCCGCCAGGAACTAGTGCAGGCTGGTTAGGCCAGTTCTGGTTAGGCCAAAATTGATTCGGCCAAGGCATCCTCTAGATCCTTCTCCCCTCGTTACGACGCTTTCTCATCCTGTTTATTTTCTGGGGCTGCTGATTGACCTGTTTCTGGTTCTCTGACAAGTTCGGGTTTTAGGGGCTTTTCAGCACTCTTTTTTGCTTCCCCTCTGAGACGATTAACTTCCGTCTGCAGCATCTGGCAAGATGCAGTCAATTGCATTACTTTTTTCTGGAGAGCTTCGTTTACGACCATCGCTCTGCCATACAGCTCGTAGAGGTTCGACCCTTCCAATTGAATTTGAGAAAATCCTGTTGTTGGGTTGGTTGAGCCTTTCTCTGTTGGATTCTGTTCGGTTTTGTTTTCCACCACGTTCCCCCTATGTTGAGCTATCAGTTATCAAGCCAAGAGTGGACAAAGCAGTGAGTAGGCTAGCAAGAGCAGCGTTTCCTCCCTTGCTTCCTGTCACAGTTTGCTTTGCTTGGGGTGAAGTTCCGTAGAATCCCAACTTACCTGTTGCGCTGTGGTGCAGCGTCCCGATCCCAAAGTCGCCCGTTTGGGTGTAAGAACCTCCAGAGTTTACCGTTACTGTTCCGGTATGCCCGGAACCTCCATTTTCATCGTAAGTTCCTCCACTGTTGACTGTTATGTTTCCAAAGATCCTAGAGGTTCTTGCCTTGAGTAGACCATTGGCTGTGCAGTCTCCGATAACCTGAACTCCTTCAAATGCTATCTCAGAGCCAGCATCCATTACGGAGGTGCCCGCCATCAACCCACCAATAAAGAGAACTTCAGTGGAAAAAAATCCTGCTGGCTGAGGGCCTCCGCTGTTCGTGACAACACTTAATGCAGAGCCTCCATTGACCACCGTCACAAAGACAAACATTTGGCCGCAATTCGTGATGGTGATTTCGTTAGAGGTAACGTCACAATCGTCCCACTGGACGAAACCGCAGTTATTCACAGTAAAAGAGGAAACCCCTACTGATTGGAGAGTACACTCTTGAAAGAAAATCCCGATAGATCCGAAATTCGTTCCGTTTGTCGTAGAACTAAATTGCATGAAAGGAGTAACACCACCGCCTCCTATAAAGGCCATTCTGTCAAAAAAGGCGCTGACCAGATTGTCATTATTGATTGCTTGAACAGCGGTTCGAATTTGGCCCGTTGTCCCAACCGTAACCTGGAAATGACCGTCAAAAGCGATGTTCACAATTTTAGAGTTGCTGAGGTCAATCGTTTCAAGATAGATCCCAGCAGCGATGTCAACCAGATAGGGTACTGTAGAATTGTCTCCGTTTGTTATGATCTGATTGACTGCTGCCATGATGGTCTTGAATGGGCGCAGAATGGTTCCATCTGGGGTGTAGCCTCCAGCCCGGTTTCCATCCACATATAGGGTTTTGCTCGGAGCGGTAGAGCCAGACAAGAACGTCTCAATCGAATTTATTTCTGCAACAACTCTGTTGTGATGGTGGGCTATGATGAAGTGATTGACCATGGTTCCACCACCATGGCTAGAAGGGGTTGTCCCTTGAAATCCCCGAATGAGAGAACTACAAACGTCTCCCGTTCTAGATCCAACAAAAATGATCTCTTGTTCGATTGTTACAACAAAGTTATCCGTTGGAAGTTCTGTTCCTGTCCCAGTAACCAGACTAAAAGAGGAATCTCCAGGGGCCATCCCAGAAGCTAAATCTGGAACAACAGTACCAGCTACGAAGTCTTTTTCATTCAACAGATCTGCTACACCCGCGACTGCTCCTGGAAACAGCGCAGACTCCACGAAAGGCATACAACAATCCCCTTTCTAACTTGTTTCTGTAGAAATCATGTTCAGGTTTCTGTATACCGATACGTTGCCTGGAACGGTATGATTGGCCCAGGGCCTCCCGTATAGGTGCTCTGCACCCCAAGCTGAGTTTCCACAAAGACCTGAGTGCCCTCCCCGGTATTCGGGTTGCTGAGAACAGTCCCAGCGTTGACAGTCAACGGTAGGCTAGAAGTGTACTGAGTTGCGTCGTTTGCGTTCTGGTTGGGCACAGTGTCTGTGAATCCTGTAATTCCAGCAGTGTCACTAGAGGAAGCCTGAACGTAAACTCCAGTTGCTTGGTTTCGAGCGAAGAAGCGAATGCCTGCCGGAGGCCCACCTGAGATAAACCAGCGCAAGTTGCTGATGCTTCCAGCAGGAGACGTTATAAAGTTCACCTTGGAAGACTTCCTCCAGCCAAGGTTCATGCCACTCGCAGGGAGAGGGATAGGGTTATTTGAATCCTGAACACTATTGTCTGCTAGCTTATGTCTAACAGTAAGCCCAGTGACGTCGGAACTAGCGACTCCAGGCGATGAACCTGTGTAATACCGTGTTTGTACGCTGGCTGCCATTTTACTTTCTCCTTGTGAGAAGACGTACTAGGTGTGAGATATCATATGATTCCACATCCTTTTGACGCCGCAAACGAACCCGAATCACGGTGTATCCAAGTTCCCGTAGGAACCGATCCCTTTTCTTATCATGCCTTCTACTTTTACTACTCCTGTGAGTGAATGGATAACCATCGCACTCAATAGCAGTCATTGTAGGAGGATGACCTATGTCTATGCTATAACGACCAGCACGGTACTCCAACCTCAAACCGCGTATTCCTGCCTTTTGCAAACGTCTTCTTAGAAACCTTTGCGTTCCGGAAGGCCCAAAAGCTGTTTTGCTTGGATCAGTCCATCCAGGCTCCCTTCTTTTCCAGCGCCTTTTAGCAACAAGCGAGAGTCGTTTTCTCACTTCCGGTCTCTTAAAAGCTTTTTCTCTGCCAGTTAACCAGGAGACACGATGTTGAGGATCTTTCCATGCCCTTACTTGAGCCAAAGAGTGGTTCCGTCTAACCTCTCTTCTTCTCCAAGATCTTTCAACAGCCTTTACTCGATTCCTTCTTTTTACGGGATCTCTCCAAGACCGCTCCGCAGCAACACTCTTGTGCAGCCGATCTAAGGCAGTTCTCCTATACGCAGCCACTTCTCACTCTCCTTCAAAGTTCTGATTGGTGTCTCTGCAGATCATGACGCTCCCACTCGGACTGATTACTACCAAAGTCGGAGGCTCTCCATCGTTTCCTCTTTGCACTCCTACAACAGTGCGATAGAGCTTCCAGTGGAGCGTAGGCACCTCGTCCACCAACCAGTTGGAAACGAGACGCTCCCCTTTCTTCGGGTCAAGCTTGACAATGATTGGCTTTTGAAAACAGGGCATGAAGGCTCTGGCGTAGGCTATTGGATGCAACCGGAACTCAACGATACGCTCTTTGTCCAGCATGTCAATGCTAAGTCTCGTTGCATCTGGAGGAACAAAAGTGGGATCCGACAAGGCTCTTTGGAAAGCGAACTCGTCGAACTGGCGGACAGGCTTGCCATCCTCATAGATGGCCTCCCAGACAAAAATGAATTTTCCGTAGTCCGTCGCCAAAAGAAACTGCTGGCCCTCCCTGGTGCTGTACCAGGGATTGGTGTGTCTGTTTTCTTCCATTAGGTTTGACAGCTCCTTACGTCTCAGGTATTCTCACGGGAACAAAGTGCACGTCACTCACTTTCACAAAAACAGGGCTTTGAGAAGTGGCAGCAGCGTACAGAGAATCTTGGCTGGGGGAGAGGGTAACATCAGCAAACGTTAAATCTCCCACGATTGTAGGTGTTCCATGTATTTTCTCGACTACTGCCCTGGCTGCCCTATTCGTCAGATTGCTGAATAGGATCGTTCCATTGCTCCGCCTCAAAATCGCCATTTCCGAACCTCCAACAAGAATTTACTTGCGCCTCCGTCTCTTCACTTTCAAGACAATTCTGGCATATTCTCCGCTTGGGTTCTTGCCCTTTGACATCACCAGCCTCTTTACTGTTCTCAGCCTTCCATCTCGCATAAGCACTCTCACTGGGATACCTCGCTTCATTGCGTGGCGGGCTTCGCTAAAGACTCCGGCAGTCACATGATTACGACGAAGCGGAGTTATCACGACCTCCTTGGCCTTGTCGATCTTGTCATGAAAGTAGCCCATGCCCAGTTCTGCATGTCTCCTGGTGCGGGGAAAGTCAATCTTGGATACTGGATAATAGTCAGCCAAAGTAGCCTTGTCACCTGCTTCTGTGACGCTGTCATACCTCTGCAAGGAGCGTGCATAATAAATACGGGGTTGTCTCCGAGCTTCTCGCAAAAACGACAAAAGCCTCAGCTCAAATGGCGACCTGCTCTCTCGGACGGAAGTTCTGGTGCGCTGAGAAAGTCTCTGCGCTTTCGCACTGAGATTGTGCCGGCCTTGTCGATCCGTAGTGATGGAGTTGCGGCCATTCGCATCAGTCCGCAAGAAAAGATTCTGACCTGTCGGAGAGCGCATTGCAGTAGCGATGCCCTGATAAATTGTGCCCATACCAACCAGGCCAGCAATCACACCACCAGCTTTCCAACCCAGGTTCTGGAGTATTGCCATAGCCTGAGAATGAGAATCGTGTGGAGAAACTGTTCTTCCAGACTGCGCCTGCTTACTTGCGAGGTTTTCTAGGCTAGTACTAGCCGAGTTCACAGTCTGCATCATCATGATCGTCTTGGGGTCATGCATGAGTTCTCGCTGCTTGGTACTCAGAGACTTCCCTCGTGCAGGTTTTCCCTGTGCAACAGCGTTAGCGCGGTTACGTGCATGAGCATCTTTTCGTTCGTGTCGGATGCCCCACTTCATCCCTTTGACGCCATGTTCTTGTGCTTCCTTGATACCGAACTTGGCTCGACTCTGCCTCATGTGCTCCCTTACGGCTTCTGGATCGGTTATCTCACGATCGTACATTGCCAGAGTTGAACCAGTCACGGGATCATCAAAATGGTGAAGGTCTTCATCCCTGGTCGGGTGATGAATAGCACCACGATACTTCCCCCCTGCCTTCTCGATAACTTCCTTTGGGCTGCGGATCCCCCACTTCATTCCTTTGACTCCACGCTCCACAGCGCCACGTTGCTTCTGGAGCCTAGCCTCCTCTCGGGGCAAAGCAAGAGGCTCCCTCCAGTGCACCCCCTGTTCCCGAACCTTTGGCTCAACCATGATGTCTTGGTGGTGGCCAAGCAGGGAGCGTTTCATGCTGGTGAAAATATGAGCCTGCCCCCCTAGGTTGGGCTCACCAAAAAACTCTTCCGGTACCTGAAGCGAGGCATCGTGTTCCGCCAGGAGAAATGTTCGTACTCCTGATTCGCGCAAAGAGGCCACTAGCTTGCGGGAAGTACGTTTCTTAACCCAAACGTGGTCTCGGAACTTCCACATAGGGATGGTATCCAGGCCACCAAAAAACCTAGGATCATCGTAATGCTGAAGAAAGACCTGCTTTGCGGACTCTGCAGAATCAAAGCCCAACATGACCTTGTCTTCGTTGAACTCGCCTGTCTCCGGGTTATTTGCATGCACTACATAGGCGTAAGCAGCATCCTCCTCAGGCCCAACAAAACAGTCAACTGCGTCTCCGTCTGCCCCTTCTGTGCCTGGAATGTATCCGTAAGGCACCTTCATCTTTGTGCGCCACTCTCCTCCATCAGGATCAGTCCCTGAGCGGACTGAGTTCTTGCGATTCTCAACGCTAATCGGAAGATCTTGAAAGCTCGTGTGGTAGTGGAGCTTGCGATTTTCTCGCAAGCCAGACTTCTTGTCTTCTAGCAGCCTAGAGATTCCCTGAGTAAAGCCATCTAGGGCTTCCTGGCCCAAGTAAGCTGTTCGGCCTTGTTCATCGATGTACATTTAGATCTCTCACACTACGAGCCATGAAAGACTCTTCACTTCGTGATGTCGGCAAGATCTGCAGACAGGGTTTCTAAGTCCACTCCGCTCGGAGCCAAGTTGTTAGCCTCAATCCAGTCTGGGCTCAATACCGCGTAGGCTTCTTCACAATACTTCAGCCAGAAGTCCCAAGAAATCTTCTTCAGCTGTCCCCAGGTTACGCAGATCAAGAAATCTTCATCGTAAGCCAGAATTGGGACAGCGTGCCCGCCCCAAGAGTTGGGAACCTCCGAAAGACTGCCAGGATTACTTTTTGTATCCCAGTCTTCCTGAACAGAGGCAGACAGCGGCAGGCCAAGACCGCAATAGCAGCCCCCAAAGAGAAACACTGCCTGCCGAACATTCTCGAAGTCAGGAACGTCCACTGCAACATACGCTTGAATCTGGTGGTGAGCAATTCCCTGCTGTCTCCAGAAGTTGAGAACGTCTAGTTCCACCGCTCCTTGATCGGTGCCTGGATCGCTGGGATTGTAGCCAGTCAAGGCAGAATAACCAGCAACAATATCCTCGTCGGCAGGCAATATTGGATCTCCTACATTAGCCGTCCATTCCTGGATAAGATGGCCAGCTGCTGCGAAAGTGCAATCTCCAATGAGATCGTTCCTCATCATCGGCCAGGAGGAAACAGACTTCGTCCAATCACACTTTTGTGGGGCCGGCGAGAGAGCTGGAGTCAAGTAGCGAGCCAAGCGCAACGTGCGATAATCTAGCCTTTCAGGCTTTTTGCCAAGCTTCATAGTACTGTGGTCTACCATTCAATTGCCTCCTAATCTGCTCTAGTCAAGAGACCTGCTTTCGGCCGGTACCAGTCGCTGCAATACTCGTCGATCTTTCCTGGAATCTCTTCTGAGCCATTCCACTCGATGAAATTTGGCTTCATAATGAGAGAAAACGCCCAAGATAGTCTCTATCTTCCATTCTTACCTCGACTCTTCCAAGACCTCTTTTGCGCTATGCTCATTCGTTTCCGTTGATCTTCGGTACAGCGTCGCCCTTTGGTAGCGCAATTCCCTATTTTAGATTCTGATAGGCTAAGACAGAGTCTCGGAAATCTAGGAGTCCTTGGGAATTCAAGATAATCAGCTGCCCTTCTAAGAAGTTCAGGACTGTCGCAGAAATGGCCAAGACCAAGATTACAGCCTTCACACAGAACCCCGCGATACGTTTTCAACCTGCGCCCACGGACTCTAATTGAATGCCTATGATCGTGGTCCAAGACAAAAAGCCTGGGAGAAGAGCTTCCACAGATTGCACAACGTCCTTCTTGATTTTTAAGAAGGTCTTTCTTGAAAAGAAATGGGGCTTTCCTGTAGGGTCTCATTTCCGCCCTTTCCACCATATCGAGCAGTACTCATCGATCTTTCCAGGAATTCTAGGGCCACCGTTCCAAGAGATAAAATTGGGCTCCATACAGTCAACTTTGTTCTCTGCAAGATATACGCAGTTTGCGCACATTGAGCCACCTTTGGGGACTTTTTCTCCAAATCTTTCAACCAAAGGCAGACGAAAAGTTCCCGCCTCCCTGGCGGGTGCGAATTTGGCAGGGGTCGTTTCTCGAAGTCTTCTCAGCACGTTTCACCTCTAGTGGTGCGGCTTGTCCCCCTCGCCTTTCATGTGCCAAGCCAACGCCCAGGGATTGGTAATTTCAGGGTGTTTCTTCATCG